>Ga0257114_1000024_pt1 | contig 110529 bp, 72 predicted proteins | sample SI112_10mmetaG_FD_190149 | JGI IMG/M metagenome (GOLD analysis project Ga0257114, IMG submission 190149) | Marine microbial communities from Saanich Inlet, British Columbia, Canada - SI112_10m | ecosystem: Environmental > Aquatic > Marine > Inlet | place: Canada: British Columbia | collected...
GCGGTGGCGGTGGAGGGAAGCGTTGGGTGGACAAACACGTCCACGCGTACGTAGACATAGCGGGCCCCATGTTGGGTATTCCGAAGACGATTCCGAGCTTGTTGAGTGGAGAAATGCGAGACACGGCTATTCTCGGGGAGCTCGAGGGAATGCTCGGCGGACTTCTAGAGACTGCTGTCGGGCGCTTGATTGGCACACAAATTAAAGAGGTTTGTGACACCTTTCGCACGTGGGGTGCGCTGTGGGCCATGCTCCCTCGCGGCGGCGCGGCGGTGTGGGGGGACGATGACGCCGGCGCGCCCGAGAGCGGCGCGCTGAATTTCTTCCTGCAAATGCGCGCCGCAGGCACGTCGCGCGAAACCAGCTTCAATCACACCGTGGATAGCGCTCTTGGATTCCTCTTCGAGCAACTCGCCGATTCGGTGCCGCACAACGTGGCCGAGTTTAGCTCGACCATCGATCGAGCGTCGCGAGAGCGACTGAAGACGCGCGTGCCGGACTTGGAGGCGAAAACGGCGCCGAACTTCGGCGACCCTTTGCGAAGTGCTCTGCCGAGGGCGCCGAACATGAAGATTTTCTGCCTGTACGGTGCGGGAAAGCCGACGGAACGCGCGTACGTATACGAGCGATTCGACGCCGACGCGCTTCGCCCCTACCAGCTCGACGTCCAGTCGCGAGATGCCGCTCTCACGCACGGCGTCTGGCAGGTCGACGGCGACGGCTCCATCCCCCTTGCCTCCCTCGGCTACGTCTGCCGCGAATGGCGCGTCAATCGCGCCCTCAATCCCGCCAACGTCTCCGTCGTCACTCGCGAGTACGCCCACCGCCCGCTCCCGCTCTCCGTCGGCGGCTTCCAGGGCAAATCCGAGGGCGATCACGTCAACATCATGGGCAACGAGGACATGATTCGCGACCTCCTCACCATCGTCGCCGGTCGCGCGCACGCCGTCCCCCCCCGCGTCGTCAGCGACGTCGACGCGCTCGCCGCGACGATTCGCGCCCGCCTCGCCGCCGCCCCCCTCCCGTCTCCCCAATCCTTCTGACCGCGCCTTCGCTTCGTTTCCGACGCTTTAGCCACGCACAGAATATATTTTCGCCGCGCGCCCGCGCCTCGTTCGCGCTTTCGGTCGTCGTCGTCGCTTCGCGCGTTCGCCTTCGCGTCGCGCTCGCCTTCGCGTCGCCACGCCTCTATGCGCAAACAGTCACGACCGAACGACTTTCGCGCGCGCGACCGCGATCCATCGCCCGATCGCGTTCGATCGCGGTCGCCATTCGCGCGCGCGAGAATCGTCGCGCACGAACGCCGCGAACGCTCGCCTCGCGAGGGCGCGCGGCGGTAAAAGTCGCGCGCGCCGATCGCGACGCGCGCGCTCGACGGCGACCGCGCGACGGAACCGACGACGCGCGCGACGCATCGTTCGAACGGTCGAAGGATTCGAAGGAATCGCGGCGGCGCGCGAAACCGAAGCGCGAGGGCGCGAGGCGGCGAGGAGACGACGCGAGCGCGCTGGGAATGACCTCGCGGGGATTGCCGATGGACGTGAGCCTGCGATTCCTGTCGGACGAGGACGATGGACAGCGCGGGGGGGGCGGGAAGCCGTACGCGCGGCGAGGCGGGAAGAAGGCGAGCGGAAGCGCGAACGGGAAAGGGAGCGGTGGATCGAGGGGAACGACGTCGGAGGCGAATGTGAAGCGGAGCGAGAAGTACGGGGCACCGAAACCGCGGAAACCGCGCACGTTACGGCTGGATGTGGACGAAGATCGAGTGGAGGAGTATTGCGTCGCGTTGCGCGAGCACCAGGAGTTGACGCGCGTGTACGACTATCACGCGAAGATTGTGGATAAATGCGACGAGTTGCAACTTCTGGCGTTCATGGCGCGCGTGTTGAAGTCTGTCATCGATAACATTGTCGAGGAGAACACCGCGCACGGACAGTACTTGGCGAAGGCGACGTTGAGATGCGACGTCGGCGCGTTGCACATTCTCGACGCGTTTTGCGTGACGCTCTACAAAAAGGCGGAGGAGTATAACAAGTATTCCCCGGATTTGCTCTTGCTCGAATCCGTGATGAGTGATTCGCGTCAAGACCCAGACGCTGCCGTCGATATGAACCTTCTCGCCATAGAATTCGGCTTCAACGCCAGATTGTGCGATTGCTTGAACAAAGTCATCGAAGAGACGGCGGAGAAGAAGGGGCTGACGGAGGCGGACAAGAAGCGCTTGCAACGACGATGGCGACTTTGGTTGAAGAACAAAAGCTTTGACGACTGCCGACCCAATCCATTCAATCATGCGCAGTTATCCACGTACGTCGAGCCGCCGTACACGATCAACTACCAGCTGCATACCAACGAGAGCGCGGTGTTCGCGGTTCTGACGTCGGACCAGATCAACCCCTTCGCGATGCAGTGCAAAACGCTCGGCGAGGCGCCGAAGAACGCTCCCGAAGAGATCGAAATCTACGACAGTAAAACCAAGAAGGGAAAAACGTTTCAGGAAATTGTCGACATATTGCAGAAGATCGTCAAGAGCCCTCGAGCGACGCAAGGCGCCCAAAAGGCCAAGGACGAAAACATCTTTCGCTACCAACGCTAAACGTTGAACTATAATTTCGAAGAGGCTTCTTCGAAATCGTCGTCCGACACTTCGCCTTTCGTTTCCGCGGTAGACTATTGACACACTAATTAGTGACGTACCATCGTCCAGTATAATAATTACCGACCACTGTTGTGCCTTTCTTCGCTTCGCCGCGTCTTCGCGCCTCGCGTCTCCTCGTCGCCGACGCCATCCACCGCCGACTCGCCTCTCGCCTCAGTTCACCGCGCGCTCGCGAGCGCCGCGCCTCGAGCGAGTGCGGTCACCATGCTCACCGCGCGCTGCGTCATCGCGCTCCCCGCGCGCCGCGCGTCGCGCGCTGCGTCCCGTCGAGCGCGCGCGCCGTCGACGTCGACGTCAGCCATATCTCCCGGTCGCGCTCTATCCGCGTCCTACGACGCCGCGGACGCGATCGACCCGATGTCGAGCTACGATGGCGCGTCCTGCGTCGTCACCGACTCCATCGACGCCGACGAGATCGACCGCACGCGCGTGGGGGAGACGCTGAGGGAACAAATCGCAAACATGGGAGGGGAGCAGCTGATGGACCCGCGAGACTTCGTGTCCACGGACGCGCAGCGACGACAGTGCGCGGTGTTGTTCGCGTCGTGCGCGGCGTTAGTCGGGAAGGGGATGTATGAGTTCGGATGCGATGGATTCACGGCGATGGAGGCGATGATGGCTGTCGGAACGATCGGGTTGGCGTACTGGACGAGCGACCTGGGCACGGGGATATTTCACTGGAGCGTGGATAACTACGGGAGTAAGGCGACACCGTTGCTCGGTGGGGTGATTGATGCGTTTCAAGGGCACCACAAATACCCGTGGACGATCACGAAGCGGCAGTGGGCGAATAATGTGCACACCACGTGCGTGGCGCCGCTCATGTTCACCACGCCGACGCTGTTGCTCAACGATCGGGCGACGGATTTGATATTCGTCGGCGTTTTCACGTCTTTGATCGTACTTAGTCAACAGTTCCACGCCTGGAGTCACATGAAAAAGAGCGAGTTGCCGCCGCTGGTGCTCAAGGCGCAAGATATGGGGCTTTTGGTCGGACGTCGCGACCATGGGCAGCACCACAAGTCGCCGTTTGAGGGTCACTATTGCATAGTCAGTGGGTACTGGAATCCGATTCTGGACGGCAGCGGGTTTTTTCGCGCGCTCGAACAAGCCGTGTTCAAGGCCACGGGCACGGCTCCGCGCTGCTGGTCGGATGACGTCGAGTTCATCGTGCAGGAAAGCGCCCCCGAAGGCTGGGGGCGAGGCGTGCTCAAGTGAGCTCGTGAGTTGTATGGATTAAATTGCATTTTTTCTATCGCGTACAGCTGCCCCTATTGGGCTGTTTGCGGTTGTAGTCGTTGATACATTTTCGCTTGTAAAAAGCACTCTCTGATGATACATGTCGTCCTCGGCGTCGGCGAAATCACGCTCGTCGCAACGCCAACATCTCGTCGACGACGTCGACGCAATCAATGTGACGATTCACCAACGCGATGTCGCGCGGCGAGACAGGCGCATTATTCGCACCGAGCGAGTGATCCGTGTGCAAACGATCGGCCTCCCACTGCCCCACTTCGACGCTCGCGCCGAGTCGAAGCAGCGTTCGAGCCGCGGCGGCTTCCCCCCACTCGCACGCAGAAAACAATGCCGTCTTTCCGTTGTAATACCTCGCATCGATATCCGCCCCACCGCGCACGAGTAATTCCACCGAAGCGGAATCTCCGCGCTTCGCCACGGCGTGCAACGGCTTCCATCCTTGATGATGGTTTCGACAGTTGGCGTCCGCGCCCCCTCGCAACAACAAGCCCACGCACGACGCCCGCGCGTCGTCCTCGACGCCATCCGCGCACGACGCCGACAACAACACGTCGTCCACGTCCATATCGTGCGCCATGAGCACCCGCACGCACTCGCACTCCGCCCTCGCCGCCGCCGCGCGTCCCGCTCGCCCGAGCGTCTCCGCCCAGTCGCCCGCGCTCGCCCCTCCCTCGCGCTTCTCTAGCATTTTCTCCAGCTCGCGGTGCCGTCCGCGGCTCGCGCACAACGCGAGCGCGGCGCCGACGTCGGCGTGCGGGAACGACACGAGGACTTCCAGGGCGTCCCAGTTCTCGTGCAAAGCTACCTGTTGCAAGTCGGCAAACCAACGCTTCAAACGAGGGTCGTTGCGCCGCGCGAACGAGGACGCGACGCTCAGCGCGGTGGCGGGAACTTGCTGCGCGTGCGCGGCGCGCGCGACGGGGTGAGCCATCGCGTCGCGCGCCGCTCGACGACGCCGCGCAGTGGGGGGGACGGCGGTTTCGGCGGAGACTTGCTTATTAAAAGCGTCGAGTCGAGTATTAGGACGACTTCGTCTTGGCTTCCGCGGCGTCGCGCTCGGCCTGGGCCTCTTCTAATCCTTCGCAGTAATTCCACGTCACGCCGACTTCTTTCGCCAGAGCGGCGCGAATGAAGGTGGCGCCGAGGACGCCCGGGACGATGTACAACAGCGCCGGTTGGGCGGCGTCAAAGACGTTCATGACGACGATGGTGGTGACGATCCCGACGAGATAGCCGAACGCGACGGCGGGGAAATACGTTGTCACAGTCTTTCCGTCGTCGCGGACCGTTCGAGAGGCGGTCGCAGCTTTTTTGGACGCCGATCTCGTGAGCGACTTTCTCGGCTCGAGCGCCGCCGCGCGTCTCGCGTTGTCCATCCTCAAAATCATCGCCACGTAAAGCCCTGGAACGACGATATCCCCCAGACCTAGCATGCTAAACGGTCTATCAGCGCCCTCGATCGCACTGGCGGCGACTCGCGGGAAAAGTAGCTTGATCGGCGCGTCGAACGACCGCGCCACGCTCACCATCACCGGCGTACAAAACACCCAAAACACGTCGTACACGAACAACCCCGCGAGCAAGATTGACCCGATCTGCACGCTATCAATCGTCAAATACTCGATTCCTTGCAGCGCAAACGACATTCCCAGCGCATTATTCGCCAACCAATGACGCGAACGAACGTACGCCGCCGTTCCCGCCAACGCGGCGACGCCCGCCGCCGCCTCCGCCAGCGTGCACTCCACCGTCCACCGCTCGTCGTTCACCCACTTCATCTCCGGCACCGAAAACAGTTCGTAGCTCACGAGCTCGCGTCCCCCGAACGCAAATTTGTGCACGACCGGGGTCAGGATCGCGCTCATCGCCACGACGCCGAGCATCCCAAAGTACGCCGTCGCGCACACGTCGAGCACGTTTTTGGGCAAAAACTTGAACGCCAGAAACGCCCCGAACAGCACGCACGACCCGAGCAGAGGGAACTTTTGCGCGTCTTCCTTGGTCATGACCTCTCCCGAGCCCTCGCTCGCCGGTCGCACGCTTCGGTACGCGCCGGCGACGACGCTCAGCGTGCTCACGGCGACGATCTGGGCGTTGGGATCGACGACCGCGACGGTCGGCGCGAGCGCGCAGAGCAGCAGGGCGACGTGCGTGAGCGGCGCGGCGATCGGGTCGGCGCCGACCATCGTCGGACGCGCGCTCGAGGGCATGGCGACGTCGCGCGGGTGAGTGACGAGACGACGAGCGCGCGCGAGGGGAAGACGAGACGACGCTCCGATACAAACTTACGACGATGACGTCGTCTACGAGCGCACCTCCCTCGCGGTGCGCGCGGTGACTACTCTATCAGCGCGTCCGCTCGCCGCGGGCGCGTCGGCTTGCTGCTGTAACTGCGCCTCGGTCGCCTTGGCGAGCGCGTCGTTCGCGTACCGTCGCGCGAACCGCCGCGCGGCGGCGAGCGCCGCGCCCCCGTGCGTCCCGACGCGCTCGAACGTCGTCGCCAGCGCGTGATCGACGCGCGACTCGTTCGCGACCAAGATCGGCGCTAAGAACCTATCGTACACGTACAGCGCGCCCTGAAACCTCGGATGCCAGAGATAGACGCTAAACGCCACCTGCGCCGCGCGCGTCAGTCCTTCGATATTCGAATCCTCCGCGCGCGTCCGCGCGTCGCGCGCGTCCCGTCCCGTCCCGGCGGTCACCGGCGCACCTTACACTCCCAATACATCACCGCTCGTCCCCCGAACGCGCGATCCAGCGCCGGCTGCGCCGCCATCCACGCGCTCGCGACGACCCAGTACACGCACCACCCGCGCGCGTTGTCCGCGCGCTTGCGGTCGTGCTCGAGCGTCTTGTACGTCAGGTACCCCGGGTAGAGCAGGACGACGACGCGGAGCACCGCGTCGGCGATCGCCGCGCTCGGCATCGCGCGCGCGCGTCGTCGACTCGCGCGTCGGCGCGATCGGTCGTCGACCGCACCTCGGTCGGTCGCCGCGGTCGCGTCGTGATTTTCGGAGCGTTTTTTTAGTAACGGTCGCCGCGACGAAGGCTGCGAGCGCGCGTCGAGGGCGCGACGGCGCGCGACGACGCGCGGGAGACGGCGACGCATGGCGAAGACGTGGACGCCGTTCGAGCGCGCGCGCGTCATGCGCGCGGGACGCGCGAAACACGTCGCGGGGAGCGAGGCGTACGGAAGGGGGGATTACGGCGAAGCGATTGCGTGCTTCACGCGCGCGCTGGAGATCGACGCGCGGAATCAGTTTGCGCTGTGTAATCGAGCGCTGGCGCGGTTGCGACGGGGTGAGGACGGCGACGCGGCGCGAGCGCTGGAAGACGCGAGGGCGTGCGTGAGGAACGCGCCGACGTGGCATAAGGCGTGGTTTCGGTTGGGGCAAGCGCGCGCGGCGAGCGGGGCGGAGGTGGAGGCGCTGAGCGCGTACGCTGAGGCGATTCGATGCGACGAGTGCGGACAAGATCGGGATGAGTGCGAAGCCGTGATGAAGAAATTGCGCGCGCGCGTGGAACTGGACGAGCGGAAGGCTGCGGAAGCGGCTGAGGCTGAGGCGCGGCGCGCGGTCGAGGTCGCGGAGGAAGACGACGAGATTGAACGCCGCCGCGCGAGACGCGAGGCGAAATTGGAAGCGAAACGCGCGAGACACAAAGTCGCGGAAGAAAGGCTGAGCAAACAACTGGGATATCCCGAAGGTATGAATGCGGTGGATGTGAACGCGTACGCGGATGAGTCTGATGATAGTGACGATAGCGCGCTGGAGACGTATGACGCGTGCGGGCGGGCGATGTTCATCGAGCGGAAAATTACAGACTTTGTCAGCATCGCGAGGCGCCTTCGAACGAGCGTGGGCGCGACGAAAACGATGGACATGATGTGCGAGTTGCGTCGGTACGGATGCTGCCAGATTTCGCTCGGGGCCGCGGTCGGGGCGACGGCGAAATTTAAAGTCGCCGCCGACGCGGCGGATCGATGCGCGCTGCCGTACGTCGTCATCCCGGCGTGGCGGGAAGCGTCGACGCCGTGGCCGATGTCGCTCGCGCAGTCGCACCAAGACGTTCAGGATGTGATGTGGCTCATGGAAACAGTCGCTCGCGTGACCACGGGAGCGATATATGAAGACGCAGGAAAATCTGAAGCCGAGCTCGACCGCGCGCTCGATTCGCCTCTCAGCGCGGGCGTTCTCGAAAGCGCGCCGTCCATCGACGAAGTTTCTCTTTCGGCGCTCGTCTTCGCGAATGACGAATCATTTCTTCGCGCTTACGCTGAGAAGAACTCGGCGCTCGTGCGCTTGGATTGGCTCGAGGCGTACGAAGAGGAAGACGCCGAGGCGGATGGAGATTCGACGCTCGTGGAGCTCTTCGTGGGCGCCGAGTTGACGCGCCGACTCGATGACGAATTTATCACCGTGGACGAGCTCGACCCACGCGATCGCGACGGGCACGGACCCGATGGCACGAGTTTCGCGTGTCCTAGGGCAAAGCGTCCCGCCGATCGCACGCGCGTTTCATTTTTTCTTTGCCCGAAGAATTCGAATAGCCATTTTTAGCGCCAGTCGCCTCATTCTTTGACTCTTCCCCACAACACCGCATGGATCGCGAACTCGCGCTCGTCGACGACAAAGCATCGAATGTACTCGATGTAATCACCCGGCTTCGCTCGGACTTGCGCTCGATCGACGCGTGTCGCCGTGACGCGTCTCGCGCAGACGCCTGCGCGTCGTTTCGACGACGCGAGCTCAAGGCGCAAACCGCGGCGTGGATGCTCAAACGGCGCAAACTCATGAAAAAGACGCTCGGCGAACGTAAACGTGCGCAACTTCGTGAACTTTTCGATGCGCTCGACGCCGACGGTGGCGGTGAGGTTGAATTCTCAGAGTTCGTCACGACGTGGCAGATGATTGGCGGTCGAGACGCGGCGTCGATGCGAGTCGCCCGCGAGCTCTTCGCCGCGATAGACGTTGATGGCTCGCAATCCATGGACTTTGACGAATTCGCGCTGCTGATGAGCGATCTCGACAGTCGGCACGTTCTCGGCGGCGGCGCGAACGACGACCGAGGAGCGTTGTTTCGGCAGGCGGCGGCGGCGCTGCAGACGCGCCGAGCGATATCAGACTTCATCTCGTTTTGGGGCACCGCATCGGGCGGCGCGCACCGGTGCTGAACCGATGCGATCGAACTGTCTTTCGTCGCCGCGTTCGCGGCTCTGTCGATCGCTGCGTTTCGTCGTCGCGTTCGCCGCGGAGCGTTCGCCGACGACGTCACTGCGCGACTCTCGAGTCGTCGCTCGGATGCCCACCGACGCCGCCCCGCGCTGCGTCGCGTACGACGACACTCGCACGGCGTGCGTTGTCGGCACCGCCGCGGGAGAGATCGTCTTCCGCGAGCGCGCATCGTCCGCGAGCGCGCTCGACGCCGCGGCGGTTGAAGATCATTCAAAACCGTCGGCGTCGCCCTGGACGCGTCAGGCCTCCGCGCGCGCCGCGGACGATACGTCCGCGATCGTTGACATCGCGCTGAGCGATGCCGCGCACGGGCGCGTGATCGCGGCGGCCACGGCGAGCGGAGAGGTGTCGTTTTGGCGCGCGAGCGCGAGCGGCGACTCGAACGGGACGCCGCGCGTCGAACGCGTCGGTCTCGTGCGCGTCGAGGGTGGCGCCAAAGCGCGGTGCGTCGCGTTCGCGCCCTCGCACGATGCGCTAACGCTCGCGGCGGCGTGCGATGATGGCGTGGTGCGGTTCTACGAACCTCGAGAAAAATTGACGGCGACGGCTTGGGAGTCGACGCTGGAATTCGAGGGGAAAAAGCCGGGCGGCGACGCCACGGCGTTGGCGTGGCGACGCTCGAGCGAGCGAACGAGTGCGGTGAACGTTCCCATTTTAGCTGTCGGTACGACGTGGACGAGCGAGGCGCGGCACGGTGTGAGTGTCTTGGCGTACGACGAGAAGTTCCGACGATGGAACGTCGTCACGGAGATGGAGGATGGATTGACGACGAGCGCGAGACATTTGGCGTGGAGCGCGACGACGACGGCGCGCGGGGCGTTGAACTTAGTCGTCGCGAGTGGTTCGAAGTGCCTGGTGTACGAGTTCACGGGCGTCGTCGTGAGAGGTGTGGAGGACGCGAAGCAAATAGGTCGATTGGATCATCCGTGCGAGGTGAACAGCGCGGAATGGAACGCGAGCGGAAGCGTCATCGCCACCGCCGCCGCGGACGGCGTCGTTCGTTTGTGGAGCGCGAACTTGAAAGATGGAACTTGGCGCGAACAGACGATGGGACAGACGATGCAATAACATAACTACACGAATTAGTCGACGCGTAACGAGACGCTCGCGCCCGTCTCGTCGAATCGCGCAAACGCGTTTTCGGTTTCGTCGTCGCCGATTCCGGCGTCTCGCACGCACTCGAACATCTTTTTGCCCGCCTCTCGCGCGGTTCGCACGTGTACCTTGAGATCGTCGACGTCTTGCGGGGGGTACGCTCCCGCTCCGATTTCTTCGACACAATTTTGAAACTCCAAGCACGCGTCGACGATTGGCTCGAGCGCTTCCAGCCGCGCCGTCTTCTCTTTCACCGTCGGTAAAATCAAAGCCTTCAACAGCGCGACGCACTCCTTGACGAACACGCGCAGAGCCTTCGCGTTCGCCATCTCCGTCTCGCTGAAATCGTCGTCGCAAAATCTCAAATCATCCTCGTCCGTTCGCGTCGAAGCCGCCGCGCCTTCCTCGTCCTCGCCGAGCGCGCGCATCTCGTCGTCCACGTCCTTGACGTACCTCGCGCACGTCATCAAACGCGCCGCCACCGCGCGCACCGCATCTTTCGGCGCCTTTGCGAACGCTTTCGACGCCTCCCAAACGGCGCCCACGCCTCGTCGCACGTTCGCCGCGCGCCCTTCCCTCGCCCTCGCGCACGCCGCTCGAATCGTCGCCTTCGTCGCCTCGCAGCTCGCCCGCGCGAGATTCGATATCTCCTCTCGAAAGCACCGCCCCGCGTTTCCGCGCGCCTCGAGCGTCTTCGCCGTCTCCAGCGTCAGCGCCGCGTGCGCGTCGCGCAGCGCCGCGAGCACCGACCGCGCCGCGTCGTCGTCCTCGTCGAACGCGTCGTCGTCGTCGTTAAAGTACACCCCGACTGCGTCGCCGTCGCGCGCGCGTCCGTCGTCAGTCCGAATCCGTCGTCGTCGCTCGCGCGACGCGTCGTCTCGCGCGCGTCGCACCTTTCGCCGCCTCGGCGTCGAGTCGCGCGCACGCCGCGACGCACGCGCGCGTCGTCGCCGCGCCTTCGTCGTCGCCGCGCGCGCGCGCGCGCGCGGTGGACGCGCCCGCGTCGCACGCGCGCGCGAGCTCTTCGCCGTACGCCTCGAGATCGCGCGCGCGCGGCATGGCGACGCGCGCGCGAGTCGACGTCTGCGGCGTCGCGCGTCGAATCATTCGCGTCGCATCGCATCGCATCGTCTCGCGTCGCACCGCGCGTTCCGTCGCGTCTTCGCTCGCCGCTCCATCATTCCAAATCGTCTCCATCTACGTCTCGCTTCGATTCGCGTCGCGCGCGGCGCGTCGTCGCGCGCTTCGATTCGCCCGCGTCGCCGTCGCGCGCGCGTCGTCGTCCTCGCGCGCGTCGACCGCCTCGCGCGTCTCCATCGCCGCGCGCTGGCTCGGCGTCATCCGCGTCGTTTTGACTCTATTTTTTCTCGCGAGTTTTCCCTCGTTCGCCGCCATCACGCGTCGTCGTCGCGCGTCGTCCTCGCGCGCGTCGGCTTCGTCGCGTCGGTCGAGCGCCTCGCGCGCGGCGATGTACGCCATCCCGCCCGTGATGACGACGAGCAGCGCCGCGGCGACGCCGAACGCGAGGCCGACGAGCGTCTCGCTCGACGTCGCGAGGTTCGCGGCGTCGAGCGCGGCGTCGTCCGCGCCGCGGCGCGCGACGTCGCGGATTCGCGCGGACGCGGATTCGCGCGACGCGACGCCGCGCGCTTCGACGGACGCGCGCGCGATCCGCGGCGTCGCGCGCCGCGACGCGCGAATCCGCGTCCGCGGACGCCGCGCCGCGACGTCGCGGGACGTCGCGACGGCGACGCGCGCGATGGATGCGCGCGGCATGGCGTCGAGTGACGACGACGCGTTATCCGCGCATCGCGACGCGCGCGCGCGCGCGCGACGCGTCGGCGCCGCGCGGCGACGGCGCGATGCCGCGCGCGCGCGCGGACGCGACGCGGGACGCGCGTCGGCGCGCGCGCGACGCGGGACGCGCGACGACGACGCCGACGGCGCGAAATCCGCGACGGCGCGCGCGACGGCGCGCGAGCGCGCCGAAGCGACGCGCGAGCGCCGAGCGCGTCGCGGAGACGGGCGCGAAGAACGCGTACTTCGCGCGCGTCGACGCGACGGCGCTGGCGGAGGAGGAGGCGCGCGACGACGACGACGCGAAGACGACGCGACGAAGACGCGACGAAGACGACGCGACGGGCGACGCGGCGACGCTCCCGCCGGTGTTCGCGGCGGTGACGCGCGCGACGGTGACGGCGATGACGACGGCGAAGGCGCGGCGACGGGCGAGCGATCCCGCGGGCGCGGTGCGGAGGATCTTTGAAGAACGACGCGCGAGACGACGATTCACGGCGGCGACGATTCGGACGACGACGACGACGAACGCGGGACGAAGGGCGAGCGAGCCGACGCCGGCGCGCGCGCGATTCGCGCGCGCGTTGGATGGCGCTTTGGACGACGCTTTGGACGACGCGGACGCGAGCGGAGGGGCGAGCGCGCGGGATGGGGACGACGACGCGAGCGACGGGGCGTACGGGTTGTTGCTTCGCGCGGCGCGAGACGAACGCGCGGCGAGAGACGCGTCGTTGCCCGAGGAGTACTCGTTGCAGGAGGTGCGAGACGGCGGCGCGGCGTGCGAAGATTTGGTCGCGCTGTCCGTCGCGTTCGAGCGCGAGGACGCGCGCGTCGGGTCGCTCGCCGGCGGTTTGGGGGGCGCGGTGGCGCACGTCTTGCGAACCGCCTCGGGCGAAGCCGTCGGGTACACGTTGACGTACGAAAACCGCGCCCCGGAGTGGGACCGCGCGCGCGCCGTCGTTCTTCCTCCGCGACTCGCGCACGTGTTCATTCGTCGAGATCACCGCATGCGAGGACTCGGAACGGGTTTGGTGAATTGGTGGCGACGTCGATTCGCGCTGCGATGCGCTTTTTTCGCCGTCGATTCGCCCAACGACTCGATGACGCGAACGTTGCTTCGCGTCGAATGCGCGCCGGCCACGACGCGTTCGGGTCACGGCGCGTCTAGTGTACATTACATAGCTCCAGTCGCGGCGTCTTCGTGAGCCGAGAGGTTTCACGAGCGCGCCGCGCGCGTTGTAAATTTCTATTCCAGCCGGGCGGGACCTCGGTCCGCCGTCGCGGCGATGTACTTACCAGTCTTTCTGCAGCGGTCGACGTCGTACCCACCGACGAGTTTCGCGCGAATACGATCGGGTAGCTTGAGCGACGCCTCGACGTCAGCCTTCGTCGCCCCGCGGCCGAGCAAGCGTTCCATGTGCTCGCGGCGCACGCCGTTTTCGAGCACGTCGCGCGTCTCCACGCCGCTCTCGTGACTGTCCCATCGAACGCGCTCTTGAAGTTCTTCGTGCATCGCGCGCAACACGGCCTGCGCCAACGCGAGCTGACCTTGCGTCTCGGTTATCTTGGATTTGAGGTCTTCGGCGTCGCAATCTTCCAAGTCGTCAAAGTACACGCCGCATTCGCGTACGTTGTACGATTCCCCGGTGACTTGGCTCGTGAGCGTCAAACCTTTGTGCAAGCGATCGATGAGATCGGCATCGACGACGCGACGCGTGAAACAGTCTTCGGGAATGACGCCGCACGATCCAACCTCGAGACCGCGACGTATTTCTTCTAGATGCGCGATTCGCAAGTGTAGCGCGGCGACGCGACGATCGCGTTCGGCGATCTTTCGCACCAAAGGTTCCGCCTCGCTTTGGAGCCCTCTGTATCGGCCGAACTCTTCCGCGAACTTCCCCTCCCCGCTCCACGCGAATTCGTACTTGGTCTTTCCCTTCTCGTACCCCTCGTCGCCCTCTTCTAATTTCCGCGGCGTCCACACCTCGGGATTCTTCCCGACGCTCGCCGCGCGCGTCCCGAGCGACCGCGCGCCTTCGGCCACGACTTCACACATCGCACTCGCGCACGCTTCCATCGCTGGATGTAACGGGTCGATCGTCAACGCTCCGTCCAACACTTCGCACGTCCCTCGACCGTCGTCATCTCTCGCGTTACCGAATCGAAGCTGCACCGCCGCGCCGCGTTCCGCCAACGTCCCGAGCTGTCGCTGCGCCACCTCTCGCGCGTCTACGATCTTCGTCAGCCTCGGTTCGATCGATCGCGTGAACCTCACGCCGTGAATTTCGATCACGCACGTATCGCACGCGCGCGACACGCGCCCGTCGCCGTCCTCAACGCGCGTCAAGCGCGTCATGTGCCCGGTCGTCCCAGTCGTCGTCGCGCGCACGAGTTTCGAGCGTTTCGTGCGGTCGAAGCGGAACGCGATCGTCTTCGCTCGAACGGTGGCGTCGGCGGACGAGGTAAACATGACGCGCACGTCGTGCGCGACGTCGACGTCGGTCATCGCGCGATGGCGTGCGCGAGTGCGGACGGCGTCAGCGTTTCGGTTCGCGGTTCTTCGAGCGTTTCTCTTCGAGCGTTTTTATTCATTTGCTAATCTACGTATGTCTATCGTCGCGGCGCGCGAAAATCTCTATCACGACGTCGGCGGCGGTGGCGGGCGTGAGTCCACACGCCACGACGGGAACGACGATGATAGGCACGTCGTACAAGCGCCGAATCGCCGACGCGAGAGTCTCACTGAGCGCCGAATCGACGCTTAAATTATGATACAGTCGGCATGTGGACACATGCGACGCGGTCAGCTCGGCTTCGCCTAAATACAGTGCGATTCGTGCCAAGATGTGCCCGTTGGTGAGCTCATCACTTTTCAAGACGGCTCGTTTGACGCTGATTGAACACTGGAGGAATCGCCCTGGGCGGCGAACGCTCGTCGATTCCATCACGTCGCAAGCCGAGTCGCCTCGCACAGACTCGCGCACGAGCGTTTCCTCGCCATCGAACGATTCTTCGTCGCCGAGAGGTCCTGTGCCGACGAGCAACGTGGGAGCGATCTCACCGATGGCGTTCTTTGGAAGATCGGTGACGGTGAGGTACGTCGTCGTCGGGCGCCATAGAAATCTTCGTCCACTCTGCGCGACGACGCGTTCGAAGGACGCCGACATCACGTTCGCTGGATGCACGCCCTCTGCTTCGTAGTCTGCGTTGTACTTCGCACTAGTGTAGAACGTCACCGCCAGCGCTCGTTCACCAAGTGGCGCACCCGTGATGTCTGCGACAGCGACGGCGCTCGCCATCGCGCGGTCGAGTTGGGCAACTATTCCGGGCACCAAGTCTAACGTTGTCGGCTCCATACCGATTTGCCCGGCCACGTACGCCAGGCCGTTCACACGAATCGACTGACCGTACGGCCCGATGCACGCGGGAGCCCACGACGACAGTGACTGCACGTGTAGTGATTTTCGTTCGTTACCGCCGTCGAGGATGAACAAGCAATCAATCTGAACCTTGGCGTCGCCGGGCAAGCACGTGGCGACGCACGCGCGGGCGCTGGGCGCGACGGGCGGCATGTATCTAGAATACACGCCATTAACCGTTGCGAACTGGCTCATATCATCTAGATAAACGTGCGTCATGGCGACATTACGCCACGCCTCAGTCGCCCCGTCCTCGCCGAGTTTTTCGGCGACGAGAGCGCGCATCGTCTGAAAAATAGCCTCCGCACACGTTTCGTGCGTCTCGCTCGCTGGATCTGCGGCGCGCAAAGACACCGAAAGTATCGAACCCACTAAGCCTATCGTGTGATGCACACGGCAGGTCGTACCTGTGACTGCAACGCAACCTTCGGTTTCGGCCGTGAACTCCAACGTCGCGGACGCCGTCGCCGACGCTCTCACGCGAGGCGCGTCGTCTTCGACCCAAATCACCCTCCCGGGCGCGATTTCACCCCCCTTCTCTTTGAGCACGACGTCAAACGCGTCGATGACCAAGTGACCGCTCGGCGCGAATCGATCTTCGCTCGTCTTCACCGTCCTCGTCTCCGTAATCGCCAAACTCGCGCGAGCGAACATCGGACAATCCACCACGAGCGTCTCAAACTCCCCGCCTTCGCCCGCGCAGTGCGACCCGTACTCATCTTCAACCCTAATCAGCGTCTCCCTCGCGTCCGCGATGGACATCCCCAAGTGTTTCCCCGGATCCAATCCCATCGCCGCCACCTTGACCAGACGCGCGTCGACGCCCTCCGCCTCCACCCGCCGTAAAACCTCTCGCTGTTCCACGCGCCACAGCGGCGCCAACGACGTCAGCCCCAGGCTCGCGCACACCGCCTCCACCCGCAACCGCTGATAATCGCTCAGTATCGCCCCCGAGCACACGCTATTCACATCCGGTCGCTCGCGTTTCGCCGCCGCCAACGCCGCGCGCAAATCCTCCACCTCGTCCCCCTCCTCTCCGTCCCCGTACTCCAGCCCCAGCGCCTTCGACCGCCCCTCGATCCGTCGGCGGTACACGTCCAACCCCGCGCACGCCGCGAACGCCCCCACGCACTCGTGCGCGACCGTCTGAAAGCAGTGCGAGTCCACCTCGTGCGTCGCCGCGCTCCTCGGGCACAGGTTGACGAGGCACGCCACCGTCGCGTCCGCGCGCCTCGACGTCTCGATCGCCGCCAGGACGCCGTCCTTGCCGCCGGACACGAGCGCCGCGCACGTGTACCGCCGCTCGGGCATCGCGGCGCGCGACGCCGCGCGTCGACGCCGAGTGTCGTCGACGCCGCGCGTCGTCGACGCCACCTTATCCGCGCCGCACACGTCGACGCCGCGCGCGAGCGACGCGAGCGACGCGCGCGCGAACGACGAGCGCGCGAAGATGGCGATGACGACCGCGCGAGGGGCGATGGCGACGCGCGCGCGCGCGAAGACGACGACGATCGGCGAAAAGAAGAGGGATGGCGAGACGACGCGCGCGCGAGGACGCGCGAGGACGCGCGCGAGCGCGGACGCGCGCGAGGAGAGCGAAAAAACGATGGGACGACGCGCGGCGATCGGCGTCGCGGCGATCGCGCTGAACGGAGGAAAATGGAACGCGGCGCGGGCGGAGGAGGAGGCGACGGCGACGGCGACGGCGACGGCGACGCCGCGGGGGACGGCGAACGCGCTGGACGCGTACGAAATGGCGACCAGGAGCGGTGGGAACTCGACCACGGCGAAAGCGATCGTGAATAAGGGCGAGAAGAAGAGCAAGGTGAAGATTGAGGCGAAGGAGGAGTCGAGCGGGCCGCCGGGGGCGCTGCTCGGAGCGATTCCCGTCGTGCTCGGTGTCGGCGGATTCGCCGCGTTCAAATCGTTGAGCGGTGGGTCGTCGGCGGATGACGACGATGACGACGAGCCAATTCGTGCGCCGCCGAAGAAGCCGTCGTTGCCGAAATTTGAGGCGCCGAAGGTTGTGCCACCGAAGTTTGACGCGCCCAAGATTGACGCGCCCAAATTTGAAGTTCCCAAGTTTGAGATGCCGAAGATTCCGGGCGTCGGCGGCAGTGGTTTGCCACCGGATGCGCCTCGCGCGGGCTTCCCATCGCGCGCGGATTCTTTCGCTGAGGAGGAGGAAGAACAAGAGGAAGAAGAGGAAGCCGTCGAAGACGAAGACAGAGAGGCGCGCAAAGCGCGCCGCGCAGCTGAACGAGCCGAGCGCGAAGCCGAGCGCGCCGCGCGGGATGCTGAGCGTGAAGCAGCTAAGGCGCAACGCGCCGCTGAGCGTGAAGCCGCAGAAGCTGAACGAGCTCAGGCGAAGGAAGCCAAGGCGCGGGAGGCGGAACGCATCGAGCGCGATCGCAGCGCCGAAGAGAGAGACGCGGCTGAACGTAAGAAACGCGAAAAGCAGCTCATCGAACAGGAGCGCGAGCGTATCAAGGCCGAAAAGCGAGTCCGTGCGGAACAACAGCGCGCGGCCCGCGATGCGGAAAAGGCTGAGCGCCAAGCGGAAAGGGATGCGCGCGAAGCGGAGCGACAGGCTGAAAAGGAAGCTCGAGCCGCCGAGCGAGCGGATCGCAAGGCCGCGAACGCTCTCCTCAAGTCCAAGCCAAAGTCAGCGCCGGAACCCAAGGAAGCCAAGGAAGAGAAATCGTTCACGCAACTCTTTGCGAAAAAGAACGTCGAAGACAGCGAACCACCGGCCAAAACGCAAGTCATGAAAAAGGCGAAGCCCGAGCCGATTGCGCGAACTCAAGTCATGTCCAAGAGTGGGAAATCGTCTGGCGTGGCCGAATTGCCATCCAACTTCCCGAGCGTTGAGGATTTGGAAGGTTTAAGCAAGGAAGAAAAGCTTGCGATCGCCGATGAGGCCGACGCCTTCGCCGAACGCTTGGTTCGTAAGGCTGAAGCTGCGGAGAAATTCGCCAACGGTCCGGTCGTCGGCGTCCTCTTCTTCTTGAAGTCTGGCGCCATCAAGTCCGCTGAGCGTGCCGCCGAGGTCGCAGAGCTCGCCGAAGCGACCGCCGCGCAAGTTCGATCGGCGGCGAAGCGCGGCGATGGCATCTCTGGCGTCGTTATCGGCGCCATCGCCGCGACCGTTCTCGTCGGCGGTGGCGCCGCGTTGTTGGGCGGCTCGTTGTTGGGCGGCGATAACGCACCCTCCTCCGAACCCAAGGCTGTGGCCATCAAGAAAACTGCGGCTCCCAAGGCATCGGCACCTATCTTCGCCGCGCCGCCTCAAGAGGCGCCCAAGCTTCGCGATTTGGAAGCTCTCGAAGCCATCGAGAAACTGAACAACGGCGAAGGCGACGCGTTGGACCTGTACGAACAGATGCGCCGCTAATACACATTATCTGTCGACCGCGACTGCGAGCAAAGGCGTACATATTCGTTCGATTTTGATACAAGACTAACATTTCATTTTTTTTGCGGCCGTTTCGGTGAACGCGACGCTTTCGCGTCCTCCTTTTGCGCCAACTCCGCTCTTTTATCCACCGCGAAAGCCGCCATGATGGAATCTCCTAGGCCGTCCTCGAGTAAGAACTCGGTCAAATCAATACCACCGCTATCATCTAAATCGAACACACACCAGATACTTTCGACCATGCTGCGAACGTCTTGGATGTGCGCGACGTCGTCCTTGATGCCGAATGTTTTTATGAGCGCTCGCACGACTTCATCCTTCTCCAAAGTCCCCGAATCGTCCTCGTCCCAAAATTTAAACCACGCCCGTTTATCTGTGACGTGTGGTACATGTTTATACTCTCGCAACCTGGGCGGGTATTTCTTGGACACAAACTCCAACAAACCGTCGGCGCCGACTAACTGCGCCTTGCCCAGCGCGCCCGAACTCTCGGGGTCCCACCGCGCCCACAAGCTCCCTAAATCCTTGTCGATCTTCCTCCAATCCACCGGAATCTGTGCTCTTATCACCGTCAACACCTGTTCTTTGTCCAATTTCCCGTTCCCATCGACGTCGCAAAGCCTAAACCACTCGTTCGCGTCCTCCGTCGGAAAGGGCACGCCCCGCGCGCTCGCGAACGCCGTCCGACATATCGGACACACCGATCCGATGTGTTCGCACACCGCTCGCGCGCACCGCTCGTGTAAAAAATGTTTACACGTGCGCGCGCCGCTTTCGTCCACGAACACCGCCGTGCGTTCCTTGCACAGCGGTTCGAAGCACACGCCGCACTCTTGATGATCCTCGCTCACGTGCAGTCCCCCCCGCGCGCTCCCTTCGTCGTCGCTCGTCCCGCACCACACGTCATCCGTCGACCGTCGCGATCGACGCCGTTCGTTCTCGCGCTCCAACACCGCCGTCGTCGCGTCGGCGTTCTTGCGATGCAAGTAATCGTTCGGAGGTTCGTACACCCCCGGGATCGCCGGCGCGAAGTGCTGCGCGATCTGCCGCTTGTTGCTGTTCGCCGTGTGCGTGGGCAGGCGCAGCGCGGCGCCCATGCGCGCGTCGCGTCGCGTCGCGTCGCGTCGCGTCGCGTCGCGTCGCGGTGTGGCGCCGTCGATCCTCCGTCCCATCCATTCCACCATCCGACGCGCGTCGCGTCGCGTCGTCGCCGCACTTCGCGACGCCGCACTTCGCGCCGCGTCGCCCGCGATCGCCGCGTCGACGATCGATCGCGCGCGAAGCGCCCGAGCGAGCGAGGCGGCACCGCGCGCCGAGGCGACGCCGCGCGCGCGCTCGGGACGATGAGTCTTCGCCCGGGGTCCAAGGCGAGCGAACGGAAGAAGGGCTTCAAGAAAGCCATCGACGCCGATGAGGCGCGACGGAAGCGCGAAGGTGCGCGGGGTGACGCGCGCGAGCGATGACGCGCGCGGACGGGCGCGGAGACGGCGCGCGGGCGCGAAGCGAGGGAGATTAAGTCGCGGTGGGATGATCTGGCGGCTCGAAAACGGTGGACGCGCGCGCGCGCAGCGCGCGCGCGAGGCGACGGCGACGCGGAGACGACGAAGGACTGACGATGCACGCGCGCGCGCGGTGGTCGGCGAACGCAGATAACATGATTCAGATTCGTAAGGATAAGCGCGAGGAGGCGATGATGAAGAAGCGAAGGTGCGCGCGAGACGACGACGCGCGCGAGGCGGAAAACGCGAACGCGCGGTGATTCATCGGACGGTGACTGACGAAGTGGGTTTATGATGACGCAGGGACGGTGCGACTGGAAGCGCGGCGTCGGATTCGACGGCGATGACGGGTTCGCCGGGCGGGGGATCGGTGCAGGGCAAGCTCGCGCAGTTGCCGCAAATGCTTGAAGCGCTGAAGAACCCGGATCCGAACGTGCAACTCGAGGCAACGATTGCGTTTCGTAAACTTCTTTCCATCGAGCGATCGCCGCCGATCGATCAGGTGATTGAGACCGGCGCGACGCCGTTTTTCGTCGAGTTTTTAAAGCGTACCGATGTTCCAAAGTTGCAGTTTGAAGCCGCGTGGGCGCTGACGAACATCGCCTCTGGTACGAGCGAGCACACGGCGATCGTGATCGATCATGGGGCTGTGCCCATCTTTGTCGCGCTGTTGGGTTCAGACAACCCCGACGTGCGCGAGCAAGCGGTTTGGGCGCTCGGGAACATCGCGGGCGACAGTCCGCGGTGCCGCGACTTGGTGTTGCACGCCAACGCGTTGCATCCGCTCCTCGCGCAACTCAACGCCGAAGCGAAGATCCAGATGCTTCGTAACGCGACGTGGACTTTGTCGAACTTTTGCCGCGGTAAACCTCAGCCTGACTTTAGCGCGTTGCGAGCGGCGCTTCCGGCGCTCGCTCGCTTGGTGCACTCGAACGACGAGGAGGTGCTCACTGATGCGTGCTGGGCGCTCTCGTACCTTAGCGACGGTACGAACGACAAGATCCAGGCCGTTATCGAGGCTGGAGTGTGCCGACGTCTCGTGGAGCTCTTGGCGAGCAACCATCCGAGCGTGTTGATTCCGGCGCTTCGAACGGTTGGTAACATCGTGACCGGCGACGACTATCAGACTCAAATCATCATCAACTGCCACGCTCTGAAGGCGTTGCTCGGATTATTGGCGGGAGACTACAAGAAGAGCATTAAAAAGGAAGCGTGCTGGACGATCTCGAACATCACCGCCGGTAACAAGGACCAAATCCAAAGCATCATTGACGAGCAAATCGTGCCGCCGTTGGTCGAGTTGCTCGCCAACGCCGAATTCGATATTAAGAAGGAGGCGGCCTGGGCGATTTCTAACGCCACGAGCGGTGGTACGCATCAACAGATCAAGTATCTCGTCAGCCAAGGGTGCATCAAGCCGCTGTGTGATCTCATCAACTGCAGCGACGCGCGCATCGTCACCGTCGCGCTCGAGGGGTTGGAGAACATTTTAAAAGTCGGCGAGGCTGATCGCGGCGACAACATGGAAGCCCCGAACGTTTTCGCGCAATACATCGACGAAGCCGAGGGATTGGAGAAGATCGAATCGTTACAGAATCACACCAACGACGACATTTACCAAAAGGCGATGCGTCTTTTGGAGACGTATTTCGGTTTAGAGGACGACGACGCGCAAAACCTCATGCCCGAGGTCCAGGGCGACCAGTTCGCCTTCGGCGCCGGCGCGCCCACGGGCGGGTTCAACTTTTAGACGATGGATGAAACGACGACGATGGATGAAACGACGACGACGACGACGACGACGACGACGATCACTAGCTCTTGAAATCAACGCAAATATTCACCCGCGTCGCCGCGCCACCTGGAGTTTCATAACGTCACCCAACAGCCGCGCTCGCGTCGCCACACGCGCGCGCGCAATGCGCCCGATCGCGCGATCGCGCGCCCGCGCGCGCGAAACACTTCGCGGCGCGTGGTTCCGGCTCGCGATCTGCGCCGTCTGCGCCCTCGCGCGCGCGAAATCCGCGCGAGGGCACGACGATGACGCATCGGGACGCGGCGCGCCCGCGTGGGTGTTGACGACGCTCACCGACGTTCGAGCGCGCGCGAGCGTCGACGGTGGCTACGCGCCCGAGGTGACGTTCACGCTCGATGCGTTCGGGACGTCGCACGACGTGCGCGTGGCGGTGAACGAGGAATTGACGTCGGGAGGGTGCGCGGCGAAACGGCGACTGGGCGCGAGCGACGCCGACTCGAGACGCCGACGCGAGGAGGGTCGGAGAAAACGCGAGGGAGGGCGGCGCGCGCGCGAGCTTTCGTCGGAGACGTCGAGCGCGCGCGCGCACGTGGAGACGATCGGGGAGAGCGATTTCGAGGTGATACCGATGGGGGCGTTCGGCGCGCGCGGCGCGGCGCGATGCCAGTATTTGGGCGCGACGACGAACGCGACGGTGAGAACCGCGGCGGCGTGCGCGCTGTGCGATGGGTTCGTCAAAGGGCAGATACGCTCGCGAAATGTGACGATCGCGTTCGAACAGGCGAGCGAGGCGGCGGCGGCGGCGTACTTGGCTTCGCGGACGATGCCGAGCGGGCGACACGCGCTCGAATACGTCGTGCTCAACGTGAGCACCGTGCACGCGCACGAGGGGGGTAAGATCGACGAACCACGCATTATGGGGCCGGAAAGGCTCACGTACTTGGACGTTAATGGAAACGCGATGAGCATCGAGGAGGTTGAGCGGCAGGCGAAGGAGGCAAAGGAACCGGAAGACGCTGACCGCCGCCGAAAGCTTTTGCAAAGCTCGCAGCGATACATCGAACTCGTCGTCGTTAACGACTACGCGCGGTGCCAAATGTTTAACGGTGACGCGGATGTGTTAGAGGCGGACACGCTTTACGTCGTGAATGTCGTAAATTCGCTGTACGAAAACGCATTCTCGCCGCCGATCAAAATAATCCTGAAGGACGTCGTATCGTTCACGGGTGGAGATCCGTACGAGCTCACGTGGCTTTCTGGCTCAGAGGAGAGCCCGGAAGAATTAATTGACGACATTAACGCGTGGCGGCTGGCGAATCTAGGCTCCATCGCGGCGCACGATATGATGCACTTGTTCTCAGGGCTCGATTTCGATGGCGGCACTATTGGCTTAGCGTCGCAGTACGCCTCCTTTGGGCAAAGCGCCTCTTGCGTGCAGACAAAATACTGCTCACAACTGCCCCCGGGAGTGTCGCCGGGTAGCCCTATGCTCACCGACGGGTACTGTTACATTGTATCTGGGCTGAAGTACTGCTGCTCCGCCGGCATGCAACTCGCGGCGATCTCGCAAGTTTGGAAAGCCAGCTCGCAACGAGACGCCATCACCGTCGCGCACGAAATCGGTCACCAACTGGGCTTCTCGCACGACAATGTTGATAGCGATTCGTGTCCGCAGTACGGCCAGATCATGGCAGCATACGCTAACTGGGAACTCGAGGTCGATTGGAGCACGTGCTCGAAGGCGGAATACGCTGCAAAAATCGGCGATGTTTATCACGAATGTTTACTCGAGACGGAAACCGCGAGCACGTCGGTGTGCGGAAACGGGATCGTCGAGCCTGGCGAGCAGTGCGATTGTCCGGACAAAAACTGCACGTGTTACGATCACTGCTGCAATGCAGAGACGTGTCAGCTTTTGACGAGCGCCACGTGTTCCGCGGTTGATGGTTGCTGCGACGCTTCGACGTGCACGGTTGCCGCGTCGGGCACGGTTTGTCGCGCGTCGCTCGGCTCGTGCGACACCGCGGAAACGTGTGATGGAACATCGAAATCGTGTCCTGTGGACACGATCACGGCTTATGGAACCGCCTGCACGGACGCGAACGGTGATGTAGGCGCTTGTTGGGCAAACGAGTGCCGCAATCGAGATTGGAAGTGTCAGGATTTAAGTGCGAACACGTACGGCGGCGTGCGAACGTCCACCGCGCGATGTCCGGCAACAGCGTACGCGCCCGCGCAAATCGCGGGCTCTTCGACCGCGTGCTCGAGAAACTCTCAACCGTGGTATTGCTTCTCGGACGCCACGTCATGCGTCGCTGGCTTGTACGCTGGCTTTACTACGATACACGCGCCGCTCGGCTTTCCCTGCGGCGCCGCGACTGCGGGAGTGCACTCGAACGTGTGCGATGGTTTGGGTTCGTGTGTGGCGCTGTCGTCGGTGATGCCGACGTACACTTCACCTTTGCCGACGTTGTCGCAACAACGCGAGCGAGACTGCGCCGCCTATCCAACGCCGACGGGGTACGTGCATCCCGGCGTCACGCCGCCTTCCTCGACGCCTGTTCCGTCGACGACGCCGCCGACGACGCCGCCGTCGACGCCGTCGAGCGCGCCGATTCGAACTATTTCAACGCTGCTGTATATGTTGACGCTGACGCTCTGCCTGTCGCTCTCTTAGAATGCTCTAGAATCGTAATGTAATTTACAAACTTTCGCGCGAACGAGACGCTACGCCCTCTTGACGCTCACGCTGAGCGCGTCCTTTTTCGGCCCGCCCTCTTCGCCCTTCCACACCTGCTCATACTCAAACATCGCCTCCAACAAATGCGTGTCGTACCGACCCGCGCTCGAATCGACGTACTCTAAATACCCCGGCGCGCCCGGATACACGACGTTATCCGCGACGACGATCGTCCCCGGACGAACCACGCCCGCGTCTTCGTACAACTTCAAATCCGGCAAATACCGCTCCTTCGCGTGATCGAGAAACAACACATCCGCGCCCTCCGTCGTCCCGACCCCCTTCACGCTCTCCACGAACGCGCGCGCGTCCCCCACCGCCTCCGATCCCGCCGCCGTCAGCACTCGCACCCGATCGTCCAGCCCCGCGTACGCGAGCGCCCATCGCGCCACCTCCGCGTGTCGCGCCTCGTACTCGACGCACAGCATCCTCGCCCTCGCGCTCTTAAACCGCATCGCCGTCGCGATCGCGCTGTACCCCAAAAACGTCCCGATCTCCACGCAGCACTCCAGCTTCGGCGCGCGATCGAGCTCGCGTCCCAGCAGCGCCGCCTTCGCCCGTCCCAGCGCGTACGTCGGGTACCGCGCGAAGAACGCGTCGTACGCCTCGAGGATCGACGCCCCGTCGCCGCGCGTCGCGCGCCGCTCCAGGTACGGAATCACGTCCCGAGGTTCGCGATACGGCCACCGCGCGTAAAACGTCGCCGCGTCGTCGTCGTCGTCGTCGTCGCGCGCGTCCGCGTCGCGTCGCGTCGTGGACGTGAGCGTGAGCGTCAGCGTCGTCATCATCGCCGCGCGTCGATTCGTCGTCGCCGGCGTTCGAGTCGTCGCGCGCGGGACGCGCGCGGACGCGCGCACCGCCGGCGTCGCGCGCATCGCGGGCGGCGCGCGTCGCGATGCGTCGCGACGCGTCGTCGCGTCGTCGTCGGCGGCGGTGTTTCGACCACTCCCGGGTGTTTACGTCACTCCCGGGTGTTTCGACCGGTCGGTCGCCGCGTTCCAGCGTGGCGACGGCCGACCGCGCGAGACCGCGACGCGCGCGCGCGACGCGCCGAGGCGCGCGCGACGCGAGCGACGGGCACCGCGATCGATAGCGCGCGGACGGCGTCTCGACCGCGTCGCGCGACGCGACGACGTCGAGCGACGACGATGATGAAGACGATCGAGATGAAGATGCTTTGGCAATCGGCGCGCGGCGTCGAACGACGGCGCGGGACGACGACGCGCGCGGAAGGACGCGCGGGACGACGACGGCGCGACGATGCGTCGAACGAACGTCGTCGTCGCGGGCTCGGGGCGATGCGCGCGCGGGACGAAGGACGGAGGGACGAAGCGCGCGGGGACCGGGACGGCGAGCGGCTTCGGGAGAGCGGCGCGGTCGCGTTGGCGATCGCGTTCGGGTTGGGATTCGCGAGCCCGAGCGCGAGGGCGGTGTGGCCGTTTCGGACGGTGCGAGCGACGACGTCGGAGGTGTCGGAGAGCGAACATCGGTCGGTGGTGGAGATGTTCGCCGAGGCGTTCGAGAAAGCCGAAGCGGCGGTCGAAGCCGAAGCGGCGGTCGAAGCCGAAGTCGTCGCAGTCGTCGAAGACGTCGTCGCGAAGCGAGACGGCGCGACGGTCGGGGCGGTTCTGGTTCCGGCCGCGTGCGTCGTCGCCGTCGCGGCGCTCGCGTGCGTAACGTATGCAAAGCGGTACGCGTTAATGTTGTGGGCGACGAAGGCGTTGGATCAGTGGGAGGCGAACGATCCAAACTTTCCGAGCAAGCAGCTGCGATGGCAACAACTCTTGGACGAGGAGGTGAGCAAGAGGGAGGCTTTGAACGAGGAATGGCTCGAGCGATTACAGGCGGAAAAGGCGAAAACCAAAGCGAACGCGGATGAGATGCAACAGCGCATCGAAGAAGAACGCGCGCTCGCGCTGGACATGCGCGCGAACGCGACGGCTCTGGAAACCGAGTTCAGAGCGCTCATCGACGAACAACGCGCCGCCTCTGGGGCGCGCGAAGAAGAGTTACACGGACGCATCGTCGAGGAACAGGCCAAGTTCGCGAGTCTTTCCGCGGAGGCTGGATCTCTCCGCGAGCAAATCAGTTCGCTCGAGGCGCAGTTGACGAGGAAGTCGGATTCATCAAACGACTTGAAAGAAGAGCTACTCTCGGCGCGACGGGCTGAAGAAGTCGTCAAATCCGAACTCGCCGGCGTGTGTGCGGCGAAGGATGCGCTCGCGCGACAGCTCGACGAAGTGCGTACGAATCTCACGTGGGAAACTTCGAAGGCGAGCGAGCTCGAGGAACAGCTCAGCGCGCTCAAGTCTGAGCTCGCCAGCGCTCGCGACGCGAGGGTCGAACTTGAGCGAGAGCTCGAAGGCGCCCGCGCTAACCTCGCCGTGGAGTCGTCGAACGAGCACGAGCTCGAGGAACAGCTCAGCGCGCTCAAGTCTGAGCTCGCCAGCGCTCGCGACGCGAGGGTCGAACTTGAGCGAGAGCTCGAAGGCGCCCGCGCTAACCTCGCCGTGGAGTCGTCGAACGAGCACGAGCTCGAAGAACAGCTCAGTGCGCTCAAGTCTGAGCTCGCCAGCGCGCGCGACGCGAGGGTCGAACTTGAGCGAGAGCTCGACGCCATGCGCGACGGATTTGAAGCACAACTCGAGGCGCAGAAAGGCGCTGGCGCCGATATGAAACTCGAAACAGAGCGTCTCGAGGAACTGGTCGCGAAATTGAAGAACGAAATCGAGGCGAACAGTGTGCTTCGCGAGCGAATGCAAACCGAAAAGCAAGCGGAAGACTCCTACGTGACGGCCCTCAACGAGGAGATTGAGGCTTTGCGCTTGGAGTTGCACGCGGCGCAAGCGCGCGCGGCGCAAGCGCTCGGGCAGTACGCTGAACTTGATTCTGCGCTACCAAAGATCATCGACGCAGTCGACCGCTTGCGCAGTCTTACAAGCATGGTAAACGAAGATAGCCCGATCGTAGAGCACACGTTCAGCGTCGCCGACGTACCACCACCGCAGCCGAACGAGTTCCTCGTCATCGTCGGTTCATGGAATGACTGGGATCTCGCCACGGGCGTCGCGATGTCGTACGACCCCGATGGCAGCTGGAAAGCGCTTGTTGAGCTTCAGTCTGACATCGTGTACGAGTATAAGGTTTGTGTTTGTTCGGGGTCCGATGAAGAGCGCGTGCCCCAGGCCTGGCAATCCGGCGCAAACTCGGCGTTTGCAATCGCCTCCTCGTTGATCAACGAACAAGGTTTAGCGCCTAAGGCGACGGTGATGAGTCACTGGGTCGCAGATCCTGCGAACGCGCCAATTATGATGTTCGGTCCCGACGGCGAAAAGTTCACGTTGAGCTCCACTCAACTCATGACCGATCTTCCTGCTAACTTAATCACGGACACGCTCGAGGATCTGTCGCACGTCATCTCCGAGGTGACGAGGGGAATCGACAACGACATCCTCAATACCAAGCAGCACGCGGCGACGGCTTCGCATTAAACGAGTACAACTATCACATGTAATCATACTTCAAGCACGCTATGAATATCGTCTATAGGCCGATCCAGTACGATCGCCCATTCGGGTTGTGTATGTGCCCTTGAACCGGTTTCGCAATCGTCCATTCGTACCACATTTTGTGCGCGTCGACGCGGCGCCAAATATAAAATTCAATCTTCGTCGGCGAAGCGCCGCGTCTATCGATGTACACTGGCGTTTGAATGGGAAAGAACATTGGAAACCACGAAAACATGAGCTCGCCCGTCGGACCTAAAGTGTGGTTATGAGGATGGATGCTACAGCGCACGCATCCGGCAGGTCCGTCGTACAGCGTCGCGTCAAAGTACGCGGCGAAACCGTGAAGCGTGCTCGAGGCTGATCCAAGTTCTTCACTCGACCACTCGACGCGCGCGTAACGCTCGTTGTCGATTCGCGCGGCGTTGTTCGGGTGCTCGAACTCCCACACGCTCTTCGGTTCCGCGATGTGATGCACTCTGTGAAACTTGACCACGTACGGTGTTTCGATGGATTTCAAATCCTTGTACGAGACGACGGCGTCGTGCAATTTTGCCGCAGCGATGGGCGCGACGAAAGATTCGTACGACTGCGGCACGCTCACGCCCGTTGGTTTGAGAAATCGCTGCGCGCCGTCCAAACACTCTGGGCTCAACTCGTTGTCTCCGAAACTCCCGAGCAATTCGCTCACCAAAACGTCGACTCGAACATCCGCGGCGCACGTGCGCATATCTCCCGGGAAAATTTGTACTCTATCACCCCAACCCTCTTTCGCGACGAGGTGCTGCAGCGTGACGACCGCGTTTGGATTCTTCTCCACGGCGTACACTTTGATGTTCCTATTGGCGCGTTCGGACGCACGCAATGACGCGCGAACCAGCGGTCCGCGACCTGCGCCGACGACCATCACAGAGCCCTCGTCGCCCTCTGGCACGAGATCAAGAAGCGCACACCGCACGGCTTCTTCGTATTGAATATACTTGCTCGCATCCTTTTCGAACGTTTCGTACGTCACGCTCTCCAGATTATCCATCAACGGCTGCAAGGGCGCTTGTAAATAATCCCTGTAAGGCGCTTCCGCCAACGCCTGTTCGCTCGCGGGCTCGACGCCGCGAAAGAGGTAGACGAGATACTCCCAATACAGCCGCATTGGATGCGCAGAGTCGACGTCCACGCGCCCTTCGTCCCCGGCCACATCTCCGGGCGCGATGGTCTCGCGCGCGCACCCATCGGGCGCGCCGTTCCAGTCCGTCAACATGATTTGAATATTCCTGCGAAACATGTCGCGAACCATCGCTTGCGCCTCCTTCGGCAGCACCGGAAACCCCCGCGCGTTCTTCACGAACGCTCGAACGCTCAGCGCACACGCGCCCACGCGCTCACCGATCCATCTTTCCCACCATTCGCGTCCGATCGGCGCCGCCACGACGTGAAGCAACGCGTACACATTCGACCTTCTTCCGCACGCCTCGTCCGTCGTTCGCCATCGCGCGTGCGCGTCCTCGTCCGTCGCCGCGTCCCCGCTCGCCCCGAGCACCCTCACCCACACCTTCGTGTGCGTCAGCGCATCAATATTCATCAAAATCACCCGCGCCACGCGCACGTCCCCCCCTTCGCCCTCGTTCGACGTCGCATCGACGATCGCCGCGTGCGCGCCGACGTGTCCCGCCCACCGCAGCTCGCGCGCGAGCGCCCTCTCGTTCCCATTCATTCGCAACTCCCGAAGCGCCGCCGCGGACGTTCGCATCACGACGCGCGTGGACCACTCCTGCGAGTTCAACTCTTCGTCCGAGCGCGCGAACGGCGTTCGAGGGTACGTCTCCGACGCGCACTCGTCGTCGATCGTCGCGAATTCATCGCGCGCGGTGACTGGAATCGACACGAAATCGAACCCTCCGCGCGTCGCCGCGTCCACGCTCGTCCCGACGCGCGCGCGCGCGTCCGCGGTGCGCTCGCATCCGACGAATCGCGCGTCGCCGAGGTCGTCGCGCGCGCCGAGCGTCATCGACGCGTCGTTTTGTGTCGACCGAGCGGTGCGGTCGTTACTCCGCGCCATGTCGACGCGCCGCGCCGCGATCGCCGCGCCCGCGCGCGCGCCGCGCGCCTCGGGACGACGCGGGCGATCCGCGCGCGTCGCCGCGGCGCCCGCGGAGGACGCCGCGGCGATGGTGCGATTGACGACGGCGCTGCGAAGGATCGACGACGCGAAGTCGCGCGACGGTGGCGGCGCGTGGCGCGTCTGCGAAGCCACGGGCGCGCGCGTGCGCGCGCCGAGGGCGAAGACGCCGTGGGGATGCGTGCACTTCGTCGGCGGCGCGGTGCTGGGAAGCTTTCCGGACGTCGCGTACGACGCGTGGCTCTCGGCGTGCGCGGACGACGTCGGGCTCGTCGTCGTGGCGACGCCGTACGAGTTGGATTTGGATCACGAAAAGTGCGCGATGGCGGTGAAGAAGACGTACGATGAGGCGAGAAGGCTGGCGTGCGCGAAGGAAGGGATGGACGCGTCGCGCGCGCCGACGTTTCGAGTGGGGCACTCGTTGGGATGTAAGCTGTTGTGTCTCGTCGCGAGCGCGGAGGACGCGAACGAACGCGAAGGGAACGGAGAGGCGGGGGATGGGACGATCGATATGGACGTCGACGCGACGAGTGGAACGGCGGTAGCGGTGAGCGGGACGACGAGGGGGGGAGTTGGGAACGTGGCGGGTCATTTTCTCGTCGCGTTTAATAACGCCGACGCGACTGATTCGGTTAAGCTCGTGGAAAAGTTTGCGCGAGAGTTGCTGAAGAAACGCGCCGGTGCCGCGAGCGGAGCGTCGGAGGAGTTTTTCAAGACGCTTCCGAATCTCGCGGCGTTCGCCGAGCGCGCGGCCAAGGCGGCGGGGTTGGAATTTAAGCCGACGCCCGCGCAGACGCTCGAGCGATGTCGAACGCGCTTCGCGTCGAAACGCGTTCGGTTGATCAAATTTAAGGATGATGATTTAGACCAAAACGACGAGCTTTTGGAAGTTTTGCGAGAACGCATGAAAGTCTATCCCGGGCGCGTGGACGCGCGTGAGCTGGACTTCGGTAATCATCTGACGCCCGTGTACTTTAGCACGGACGGGTTGAAGCTCACCCCAGCGCTGGAGAAGCTCGTCGGTCAATTCGCGCTCGGCGATGCGGAGGGTGTGCGTAAGCTCTCCGCAGAGTTCGCCGCGTTCATCCGCGACGCGTCATCGTGAAAGAATATACATGAATGTCGAATCAAATGAATTTAGCTAGGCATCGCCGCTCGCGATGGCGTGTACAATATCATACATTTCCAATTTATTCGTCGTCGGCGTCGTCGTTGGCGTCGTGAATTTGCGCATCTATCGTCGTTCCGTTCGACGGAAGCTCACTCACGAACGATATGAGATCGCTCCTCATGGCGTTGATGAGTAAGGGATCGGTCGTGGTCGTCGATGCATCCACGCGCCAGTGGTCGGGCGTCTCGCCCGTCATGGCGGCGATCCGGTCGGCGGTGTCACACCGCGTGTCCTTGACGTACGAAAACAGGTCTCGCAGTTCGGCTTGCGTGAACGTGCTGGAGCTCGATCCGGCGGAGTTGTTGTTACCAGAAGTTGATTTGAATCCGAGCGTTCGCGCGAGCGCGCCTTTGAGCTCTTGGCGCTGAAACATGCGCTCCTCGATCGTTCCCGTGCTCAGCAAGCGATAGATGGAACACGGTTTCGTTTGACCTTCTCGCCACACGCGCGCCTGGGCTTGCAAATCGTGTGCGGGATTCCACGACGAGTCGACCAGTACCAATCTGTTCGCTCCGACCAGATTAAGCCCGACACCTCCAGCTTTCGTGGAGAGCAACAAAATCTTGCCAGAATTATTGAACGTGCGAACAATGGACGTGCGCTCTTTCGGCGGCGTGGAACCTTGTAATCTATCATACTTCAGGTGCTCGCTCTCGCAAAGCTTGGCGATGAGGTCTAACGTCGTGGTGAAGCCAGAGACGACGACGATGCGTTCATCGTTGGCGAGCGCCCGGAACATGGCGCGCAACACGGCGAGTTTGCTCGACGAAGCCACCGGATCGCTCACCTCAGTCGCGAGCGCCGCCGCGTTGCAGAGCTTTTGCAGCGTCTGAATCGCCTGAAGCGGCGAGATGGATTCCGCATCTTGCGTCTTGCCGATTCGCCCGAGCATCGAAAGCATCGACTTTTGCTTGAGTTGGTCGACGTACAAGCCTTTCTGCACTTCAGAAAGTCGAACGAAGACGACGTACTCGGTCTTTGGCGGCAGCAGCGACGCGTTGATCTCATCCGCTTTTCTCGAGTGAATGAAAGGGCCGATCAAACGACCGACCTCTTCGCGACGCGCGTTACCGATTCGCACAACTTCTTCCTTGGCCCCACGCTCGCTCGCTTTCTCGATCGGCCCGGAATAAATTTTGCGAAACGAATCGAGGTCTCCCAGCAAGCCGGGCGCCGCGAAGTCCATCACACCCCACAACTCGTCCAAGTTATTCTGAATCGGCGTGCCCGTCAGAAGCACCCTGCGATGACACTTGAGCGACGCGAGCGCTTGCGCGCCTTTCGTGGACTGCGTCGCGTTCTTCAGGCGATGCGCCTCGTCGCACACGAGCAAGTCGACGTTCGCCCTCGCGACGACGTCCGCCTGCGCTCTCAAGGTTTCGTACGATGTAATCAACACGTTGTATCTGCGCTGCGATGGAAGCGCGAATTCCTCGAAACTCTTTCTCGCCTCCTTATCACCGCCTTCCACGACTTTTGGATCGCAGCGTTCCTCGCCGAGCCACTTGCGAAACTCCAAGGCCCAGTTCCCCGTGAGCGACGCCGGCACGCACACGACGACGCGTCGACACGTCGGTTGGCCGCGCTTGAACGGTGACTGCTTGAGTAAAGTCCACACGAGCGCGATGACTTGCAACGTTTTACCAAGACCCATTTCGTGCGCCAACAAGCACCCGGTGTGCGCCCTGTTCGTGTGCACGCTCGTTCGCAGTCCCATGACGGCTTCGTACATGAACTGCACGCCGTCGCGTTGATGCGGGCGGAGAAACCTCGATATGAACGGATCGCACACCACCGCACACGCCGTGCGATAATCTCTGCGATGGAAATCAGTGTCGAGCGTCGACAACACGAGCGCCCCGTCCGCGACGTCGCTGTGCAACGGCGCCTCCGGCGCGAACGTCTTCTTCGCCTCCGACGTCGTCGCCGATCCGACGGCGCCGCCGATCCCGCGCACCGGCGCCACGAACGATTTCACTTTCTGCTCGTTCGCGACGACCACCTTCTCCGGCGCCACCGCCGCGCCGCCGCGCGAGAACGCCGCGCCCGAGTCCACGTCCTCCGCGCGCACCGCCTCGCCGATTTCCACCTCGTACTGTCCGATTTCGCACGTCGTCCCCTCCACGATCGTCCCCGCGCACCCTCTCGCCACCCGTTTCCCTCGCATATCGCACAGCTCCGCCTGCTCGCGCGCGCCTCGCGCGATCACCACGCCGTCCACGAACGTCTTCGCCGACCTCTGCTTCCCGCCGCCGCCCGCCTTGCGCTTCGCGTACAGCGCCGAGAAGCATCGCCGCGCCTCATCGTCCCGGGCGGTCTCCCGCCCACACCCGGCGACTTTCACCGAGCGCCGCGCGCACAGAGGCGCGCGCGTCGCGCCGTTCGCGCCGTTCGCGCCCATGTACGGCGACACGAACGCGCGATTCGCGTTCGCCATTCGAGGCACCGACCCGTGGTCATCATCGTTCGCGCCTCGCGTCGTCATCGTCGTCGTCGCGCGTCGTCGTCGCGGGCGTCGCGTCGCGTCGCGTCGCGATTCGTCGTCGACCGTCGACGACCGTCGCCCGTCGCCCGTCGCGCGCGTCGCGACGTGCGACGCGCGATCGCGTCGTCCGAGACGTCCGAGACGCCGAGACGGCGATTTGAATCGATCGATCGGCCGCGGTCCGTGTGGGTTTTTTCGTGGTCGACCGTAGAAAAGGTCGAATGTGTGGTTTAAGAGATGAGTGATGAAGTAAATTAAATAGGGTTTCGCCGCTCACGCGATCGCTGAAACACCCGGGTGTGTGAATATCGACGAGCGCCGCGCGCGAGTGTGATTTCGGCTCAACACTAATGTGACGTTCGGCGAGGCAAACGGCGCGCACACGACGGCGCGCGACGCGGGACGCGCGGCGACGCGGGACGCGACGCGCGCGTGAGGCGCGGTCGACGCGGTGCGCGCGGTCGACGCTCGGACGCGGGACGCGCGGGACGACGGACGGCGCGACGGCGAGCGCGAGGGCCAACACCATGACGCGCGACGACCGGGACGTGGAGCGCGCGGAGACGGCGGCGCTGCTCGGGGACGACGGCGACGCGCGCGGTGACGGGCGAGGACGCGCGCGGGGCGGGACGACGCGCGGGACGACGCGGACGGCGATGGTGGTGGGCGGCGCGTGCGCGCTCGCGGCGTGCGCGTCGATCGGGGTGTGGACGCACCGGAGCGAGACGCTGCAGGAGGCGTGGCGACCGGTGCCGGGGGAGGAGTTAGCGATGCGAGCGAGGGGAGCGCGCGCGGGCGAGGCGTCGATCGCGCGGTGGGGGACGACGTCGACGGAGAGGGCGCGGTTGGGGGCGGATGCGGCGACGGGGATGACGCCGACGCCGACGCAGATGACGGCGCTCAGAGGGTTGCGGTTACAGATTCGTAACGCGATGTTCAATCCGGGAACGGTCACGTCGCAGACGCTGAGCACGATGACGAAGCAGTTTTTCAACATCGTGCCGCAGGCGCGCGCGCTGTTCCCGACGGGCGCGCCGGCGAATATCGACGACTTGGACGCGACGATCAAATCTTTGATGGCGAACGGAGCGATGGCGGCACCGGCCGCACCGGCGGCGGAGAGTGAGTTTAGAGACATGCTCGCATCCAGTCACCCGACCGGGGTCTCGATGCCCATCGATGTTTCCACAGAGCCCACGGCGCAGCAACAGCTACGTCCGCGCAAGCCGTTGACGTCGTACGAGTCTGCGCTGTACGAAACCAGGCAAGCGGCGTCGCAGGTTAGCGAGCGTAGCGACGTCGCGTCCACGGGATCGCCTCACCACCATTCGCACCGGGTATCGAGCGAAACGCAGACGGTGATCGAGAACGACAACTTGGAACGCATGATTAATTCGCTGGACGCCTCGGGAGCCGAGGAAGTCGACAAAATCGAACCGTATCGAGCGCCTTCGGGCGACTTCATTGAATACTCGAATGGCGATTCCACGAGACATCACAGACGACATCATCATTCGTCGAACGGCGAAGAAGTTGAAGCCCCGCAGGACGCCGTCTCGACGGGTCCCGCTTTGCCGCCTTGGGCGGCGCAGCCGACCGCCGCCGCACAAGTGCAGCAACCGATCCAACAGTGGACTGGTACTGGCTCAGTGGTTCAGAGCGGGCAAGCGATGCCGTTGGCGACGCCAGTGCCGGTGACGACGACGGCGCCCGCGCAACAAGAGGACGCATCGTGGACGGATTTCCAGAATCTGATGTCGGCGGCGCCGACGCCGGATGCGCCGACGCCGACACCCGTTCCGACGCCGACACCCGTTCCGACGCCGACACCGATGCCGGCGGATGAGCCTTCGCACATTAAGGACCTGCTCGATTTTGGCGCGCCGACGACGTCTCCGCAAGTCGAAGTGACAGCGAGCGCGACTCCTACCCCGACTCCGAGTGCTTCGGACGACGAAAGTGATATTGTAGATTTATTCACGAACGGTGGCGGCGAAGAAAAAGATACTGGAGGATTGGGTGAGGACGTAGCGAGCGCGACGGACGATTCGACTGCGCCGGCATCCATGTTGAGACGGCCCGTCTTCCCGACCGCCGACGCGGAAGCGATTGCTTCGCACATCGTGGACATGATCATGCATCGTAAATCGAGCGATCAAGGCGAAGACGATGCCGCAGATATCGGGTTAGATCAGAGCGGCAGTGCTGAGAAAAAGTCGCAAGATGCGCCCAACCTTTCCAAGGAGGAAATCGCGGCAATGTTGGCGTCAAGCTTGACGGCGGTGACGACGGAGGCTGTGCAGGCGAACGCTTTGGAGAACGCGCGCGTGTCTGACGCATCGAACGGTAGTGCCAACGCAAAAATAATGGCCGACGCATTAGTGGCGCACGATAAAATGATGGCAAAGCGCATAGCTGAAATTCTGACGAGCGAGAACGCAGAGGACAAGCTTGCCAATCCGAATGCCGCCGCCAGCATCGGCTCGGCGACGGGGTACGACGTTTCGGGTCGCTCGGGCGAAGCGGCGCAGTTGATCATGTACGAGGAACAGCGTCACCAGCGCGAGGAAGTTGAAGCCATGCGGCGAGATTTAGCGGCTCTGATGGCCAACATTCAGGCCAACTACGCCATGGGCGCGACGGAGGATCGAATTGATAAAACAGCTTCGGCGGCGGCGAGTCACATCATCGACACCCTTCGACCGGTGATCAAAACAGACGTCGCTCGCGAGGGTTCGTCCGAGTCGTCAACTCTGTTCGATTATCCAGTCATGCCGAGCTCGTCACTGAGTAGTGAAACTTTGCGTTTGGATTCGATCGACGACGATAGTTACGACGACGTCGGCTCGGCCGAGGCCAAGGCCAAGGCCAAGGCGACTTCCAAGGATGACGATGGCGCCGCTTCAGGAGACTGGTTAGCCCTCTTGGAAGAAGACGCCGGGGGTGCGTCAGCCGCTGCCACTCCATCGGCACCGGCGCCGGCGCCGGCTAAAAAGTCATCTGACGGCGTCGACGCGTCGTCTTCGAATTCCGAAGAAGACGTCTCCGTTCCCGGCGACAACGGCGCGACGGGCGATCAACCCGCTTGGCTCGCGCACGCGCTCACCGACGAGCAGCTCACCGCACAGTTCCTCGCAGACGAAGTCGAGGACGACGGCGAGGCGACGCGCAAGCGTTCCCGCAAGCACAGGGCGTCGAGATTGGGCGCGTCTCAACGCTTCACCGCGCCGACGCCCGTCGTCCGGGACGAACCGACGCGCGAAACCAAACAGGGCGCGTACGTTCGCGCCCTGAACGAGCGCGCCGCTCGCGCCCTGCGCCACGATTAGCGTCAAATGTCAAATGTATGTCAAATGTCTCATAGCGACCACGCGCTCCCCCGACGCGTCACTTCGCGGCCGCCGCATGCCCGACGTCGCGCGCGCGCGCGTCCCGCGCCTCGCGACCGCGCGCGCGCCGAATCGCGTCGCGCGTCGCGCGATGTCGCGGCATCGCGCCGCGCCCTGGACGACCGCGGACGTCCTCGAGACGCTCGGCGACGCCATGACGCGCGGACGCGTGACGTCGCTCGCCGGCGACGCCGACGCGCGCAACGCGATTCAGCGCGCGGCGATCGCGACCGTCGTCGACGCGGATCGCGTGCGCGTGCCGCCGGACGCGATCGACGCGCTCGCCGCGGGCGCGCGAGCGCACGACGGGGCGACGACGACGGACGCGCGCTGGGCGGCGCTTCGCGAGTGCTACGACGTCGCGCTGCGACGATTGATGGAGAGCGAAGGAACGGTCGATTTCGCGCTCGCGGACGCGGTGTACGCGAGCGAAAGCGAGGATAGCGCGTGCAGGGTCGCGGAGGCGAGAATGACGTTCGTCGGGGACTCGAAGGATTTGACGCGATGGCGGTCGCTGAACGACGGCGTCATGGGCGGGATGAGCGACGGTTTCATGGCGAGACGAGGCGACGAGGGCGCGAGTTTCATGGGGAACGTCAGTCTCGAGCGTAACGGTGGGTTCGCGAGCGTGCGCGCGATGGTGGAGGAGGACGCGAGCGATTTCGACGGCGTGTACGTCGACGCGAAGTCGCCCTCCGGCGCGACGAAAAAGTTTCTCTTCATCCTGAAGGACGACGAGTGCTTGCGCGAGCAAATCAACTTCAAGGTGGCGTTCGAGGCGGGCGAGGAGTACGGAAGGGTGAAGATTCCGTTCGCGGCGTTCGCGCGTCCCGAGCGCATGGGACGCGCGTGCTTGCGCGAACCGCTCCGATTGGCCAAACTGCGCGAGTTCGGGTTGATGATTCTCAAAGGCGACGCCGCGCAAGTGGGGCCGTTTGAGCTCGTCGTGCGCGAGATCGGTTTCTATCGCGGCTAGCATCATTTTTACAACAACATCGATCGTATTCATTTCCCAATAGTGGAGTGAACGTTTGCCTCCGACGCGCGCACGTCCTTTGCGTCAGATTTCCCCGAAACACGAATCCCAGACGCGTCGACGCGGTACTCGAAAGACGTCAACGGCGCGAGCGGGCTCTTTACGATTTTCAACGCTCGTCTGTCTTCCAACACCTCGAGCGCGATGCGCGTGTTCACGCAGTGCGCCCACTTCGTGCCGAGCGCGGCGGTGATTCCACTCGATTCATCCGCGACATCATCACCGCCATCGCTCGCGTGCCGAGCGAACGTTCCAATTTTCGTCGTCACCTGATTCACCGCGAGCACCGCGAGCGCGTGCTTCTCCGCGTGCCGCTTGAGCGTCGACGCCACCGCGCCCAACGCGCTCTGCCGCTGCACCACCTTCTCTCGTCCGAACTCCGCGCGCGCGAGATGCGCGATGGAGTCTATGATCACCAACCGCACCTTGTGATCGATGATCGCCTCCTCCAACGCGTCCAATCGTTTATTCAAATCCGTCAGACTCGTCGGCGTCACCACGTGCACTCTGCGCGCGAGCGCGTGCACGCTTTCCTCATCCTCAAACGCCCCGGGGAATTTCTCGCGCGCGATCTCCGCCAGACGCGCCCCACTGAATTTCCGTTCGGCGTCGACGTAAATCACCCCCCCATCGCGTCCACCGACGCGCGCCGGCGCCGCCGCGCTCGCGCACGCCGCGAGACACAGCTGCGTCTTTCCCGCGCCCGCCGCGCCGACCACCTCCGTCACCGCGCCGACGCGCAGCCCACCGCCGAGCGCTTTGTCCACGTCCTCGATGACGAGTGGGACGTATTGCGACCTTCGCAGCGCGTCGAGCGCCGTCGTGGGCGTCGGCGCGACGGCTTTCGCGACGCTGATTATGAACTGTCGCGCGCGGTGCATCGAAACGTCGGCGAGCTCGACGACGTCCAACGGGGCGCGATAGAGCGCGTCTTCGGCGGTGCGACATCCTCGGGACTCGAGCTTGGCGGCGAGGGTTTGGTCGACCGCGGGTAAGCGGTCGAGGGTGCGACGGGACGCGGACATGGCGCGCGAGGCGCGGTGTGGCGACGACGGATGACGAACGCGAATGTGTACTGTTTTACAGGAAGAAATAGGGTAGTTGCGGTGGTGCGGGGATGTCATCACGCCGACGCCGAAGTCGCCGCGCGGCGGGTGCCGCGACGTCGAACTGTGCGGCGGAAGAAGGTGCGCCGGATGCCTCGGACAAAGTCGAAAAACGGCTGCGCGAGGCGGCCGAAGACGATGGAGAGCAAGACGCAGCCGAGAGAGAAGGACTCCTTGACGTGTTCGGCGATGGACACCGAACGAAGACCAGTGAAGAGCTCTCGTCGAAGGGTCTTGTCCGTGGCGAGCATTTGCGCGGCGTCCTTGGCGAGGGCGAAGATGGGGACGTTGACGCCGCCCTTGGCGCCGATGCCAGCCATGTCTATCAAATTGCGCAGGCGTTCCCATTCGAATCGCTCCTTGACGACGACGACTTTGAGCAAACGAAGTCGAAGCGCGGGGTCGGGGTCGGTGAGCAGCCGACGTGCGACGTACGGAAACGCGGCGTCGAGTAAGTTGAAGTCTGGGTTGAGCGTCAAGCAAATGTTCTCCTGCGTGAGCAGCGAGCGAATGACGAGGGAGAAACGCTCGGGAACGCGGATGGGGTAATCGTACAAGAGCTTGTTGAACTCTCGAGTGAGACCTCGGAACGAAAACTTTTCCGTGCTCGCCAGCGATTGCAGGGCTTCGTCTCCCCACACGTCGGCCAAGCCTTCGGCGACGGGGCCGATGTCCGCGCCGGCTTGCAAAAAGCCCAAATCCGCCAACGTTTCGGCCAACGCCTCGTAATCACGGTTCATCGTGTGCACGACAGCGTCAATCAAGCTTTCTTGGTTCGCCCGCGAAATTTCCGCGACGTTACCAAAGTCCACGTACGCAATGTCGCCGTCACGCAACGCCAAAACATTTCCGGGATGCGGATCTCCATGAAACAAGCCAAACTCTAGCAATTGCTTCAAGCCAGCCTCGACACCGTTGACCAGGAATCGTGCGCGCGCGGCATCGTCGGCGAAGGCGTCTTCGCGCGTGCATCGCACGCCGGGTTGCCAGTGCATCACGAGCACTCGCGGACCGCTCAATTCGGCGACGACGGGCGGAATGTGCACGCTCTCGTCGTTTCGAAAGTTGAACGCAAAGTCTCGCAAGTTTCTCGCCTCTTGCACAAAGTCCAACTCTTCCAACAACTTCTCCGCGAATTCGTCGACTAAGAGCGACGCCGAGCACCCGAGATTGGCTCGCGCATACTTGTCGAAAAATTTCAGCGCCGCCGCGCGCAAAAGAAACAAATCCATCACGCACTGCGCGCGCGTGTTCGGTCGTAAGACTTTTATCGCGACGTCGGTGCCATCCTTTTTCAATTTACCTCTGTAAACTTGCCCGATCGACGCCGCCGCGATGGGTTCTTCGGAGATTTCGCTGAAAGTCTCCTCGATGAGCCGGCCCGTTTCTTCCTCGATTATCTTAAACGCCAGCTTTGAATTGAACGGCGGCACGCGATCCTGAAGCTTCGTCAGCTCTTCCATCAGATCCTCGTTCACCAAATCAGGTCTGTTCGCCAGATTTTGCCCGAGTTTCACGAATAACGGCCCGAGTTCGCACAGCGTCTCCTTCACCGCCGCCCCCCAGCGCGACCCGCCGTCGGCTTCGTCCAGCTTTTGCAAGCGCGCCTGCTTATTCTTCAACTTCCCCAGCACGACCGCCAAACGCGCCGATCGCTGCGCCAGCTCAAACGGTCTCGCCAGCGCTTCCTGACGCACCGCGTCGGGATCGTATCGCGTCACCATTCGACAAAAATCTCGATCCGCCTCGAGCGTTTCCTTATCCTTCACCTTCTTCTCCCGCCCCGCGTCGACTTTCACCGGTTTCGCCTTCACCCTCACCGTCTTCCCGATCGCCCCTCCCCCGCCGCTCTTCGAGACGTCTTCCCCGCTCTCCATCGGCGGCGGCGCGACCGCGCCCGTGCGCGTCGTCGACCCTCTGCTCGGCGTCGGCGCGCGTCCCGCTCGCCGCGAGGTCGCCGCGTCGTCGCCTCGCCTCCCCACCGCCACCGCGCGCGCCCATCGCGCGCCCGCGCGCGCGCGCGCCGTCGTCGCGATCGCCCGCGTCGACGCGCGCGCGATCCGCGGCATCGCGCGTCCCGCGCGCGCCGTCGTCGCGCCCGGCGCCGCGATTCCCAACCTCGTCGTCGTCATCGTCGCCGCGCGCGCCGCCGTCGCGCGCGCGCCTCGCCCGCGTCCGCTACCGGCGCGTCGCCCGCGTCGCCCGCGTCGCCGTCGACGCGCGCGGCTCGATCCGCGCGCGAGTCCGCGCGCGCGTCGCGAACCCGCGCGTCGCGTTGTCGCCCCGCATTACGACGCGCGGATTCGCGACGCGCCGACGCGCGCCTCGCCGACGCTCGACGTCGATCGACGCCTCGCGCGCGCGACGCCGCGCCTCGCCGCGCCATGGCGTCGCGCGCGCCGCGCCTCGCGACGCCGCGCGTCGCCGTCGCCGCGCGCGGATTTCGTGACGGCGCGCGCGTCCGACGCGCGACGCCGTGGCGCGCGCGCGACCGCGTCGTCGCCGCCGCGGACGCGCGCGACGGCGCGAGCGACCGCGCGGACGCGTCGCGCGCGGGCGGTCGCGGCCGAGGTGCGACCGCGCGACGCGCGAGTTCGCATCGCGCGCGAGCGTCCCTAACGACCTCGATCGACGAATGCGCGACGAATGGGCGACGACTGACGCGCGAAACGCGTGAAACAGGCGCTGCGCGACAGGGAGGACGCGGACGAGGACGCGGTGCGCGCGGGGGAGGGCGCGGCCGGGGCGGCCGGGGACGGGTGCGGATACAGAGCGATGGGAAACAACACCTCGGGCAGACGCTCGAGTACGCGAAGGAGAAGGCGTTTCCGAGCGCGAGCGCGGACGATTCGGGAGATTTGATCGATGATCCGCCGCTGAAGATACTGCCGCTCGGTGGGTTGGGTGAGATTGGGATGAATTGCATGCTCGTCGGGAGCGGGGATCGATACGTGCTGCTCGACGCGGGGTTGATGTTTCCGGAGTGAGTGCGCGAGGGCGAGCGAACGCGGCGCGAGCGAGCGAGCGACGACGAGAGCGCGAGGACTGACATGGGTTGCTTTGCGCGCGCGCGAACAGTCACGAGGAATTGGGTATTCAGAAAGTGCTGCCGGACGTGTCGTTTTTGGCGCGTTGGAAGGATAAGATTGAGGCGGTGCTCATCACGCACGGACACGAGGACCACATCGGGGCGTTGCCGTGGGTCGTGCCCGCGCTCGACCCGTCGACGCCAATCTACGCGGGTTTGTTCACCATGCAGCTCATCAAGCGGCGCATGCAGGAATACTCTCTGTGGAACGATCAACGGTTCAAGGTTTTCGACATGAACGAGCGGTTTCAGGCTGGACCGTTTGAGATGGAGGCGATTCGCGTGACGCACTCCATTCCGGATTGTTGCGGGTTGATTTTCCGTTCAGAACACGGGACGATCGTGCACACGGGGGATTGGAAAATCGATGAAAATCCAGTCGATGGACGCATATTCGATCGCACGTCGTGGGAACGCGTCGGGAACGAGGGCGTGACGCTCATGATGAGCGACAGTACCAACGTTTTGTCGCCGGGGCGCACGATCAGCGAATCCGCCGTGAGCGAGGGCATCATGCGTAGGGTGTTGGGCCATCGCGGACGGATCATCACCACACAGTTCGCGTCGAACATACATCGACTCTACGGCGTTCGCGCCGCGGCCGAGGCCACGGGGCGTCAGATTGCGTTCTTGGGCATGTCCTTGACGACGTACCTCGAGGCGGCGAAGCGAGCTGGCATCGCGCCAATCGATCCTGAGAAACTCATCCCAGCAGACGAGATCGACAACTGCGATCCCAGTAAGTTACTCATCGTCACCACTGGGTCTCAAGGCGAAGAGCGCGCGCAACTCGCCCTCGCTGCGCACGGAAGCTCGCGACTTTTGACGTTGCAACCGGAGGATCTGTTGCTGTATTCGGCGAAGATGATTCCCGGAAACGAAAAGCGAGTCATGCGTATGATGAATGAAATCGCCAAGCGCGGACCGGAGATCGCGATGGGACGCGAAGATTGCTTGCACTCATCGGGTCACGGGTACAAGGACGAACTAGACGAGGTGATCAAGCTATTGAAACCCGAGCACTTCTTACCAGTGCACGGCGAGTATGCGTTTTTACGAGCGCACGAGCAACTTGCACGACAATCTGGCGTACGACACACGACTGTGATCGGGAACGGCGAGATGCTTGGTGTGACACCTTTAAGGAAGAAGCAATCACACGGCACTATGGGTAACTTTCACCGCATAGGAAAGGCGCGTTTACAAACAATGTTCAACGACGGAGGTTGGGGGAGCGGCACGTCAGAGGACATGGCCATCGAGGAACGAATGCGCATCGCCGTCGAAGGTATCATCGTGTGCGACTACGAAATTTCCAACGACGGTAATAATTTAATCGCCGCAAAGGCGCGCGTGACGTCGCGCGGCATGTGGACCGACGACGGTCGTCTGCTGGAGTCTGTGCGGTCGAGCGCCATCGCCGCGTCCGCCGACATGCCCGTCGGTACCAAGCTCAGCACCGTCGAACGCGCTGTATCCAGCGCCATTCGTTTCGCCGTGAAGAACTACTGCAACAAGCGACCAGATGTCATCGTCGTCGCGCATCGTGCGGGCGAGTCTTCACGTCCCATCCCCAAACTCGACGCCGTGGAAGACGACGACGACGACGACGAAGGCGGGCAAAAGCGATACCCCAAGCGCACGATGTCCCCGACCGACGTCAGACCGCTTCGAGGCGATTACAAAGGACCGGGACCATCGGGAGGCGAACGCCACAAACGTCGCGACTCGGAGTATCAGTGAGCGAGCCGTCGCGAGCGAGCGACATTTTGATTGCGCCGAACAAACGGCGAAAATTTTAGTACGCAGACTGTGAATATTATTTTACATCTCTCGGAGTCACGTCGACTTTTGTCACATGGACTTTTCAACGTACTTCACCATCAGCGCGTCGTTCCCTCGCACCGTCGTCTCCACCGCCAAATCTCGGAGGGCTTGCCAATCGAAATTCTCCCGCGCGTAGGCGGCCCTCGTCTCCATCAACCTCAACGCCGCCAATCGCAACTGCGGCTCGTCCCGCATGAGCGCCTCCAACCACTCGTCTCCGTTTCGCAGCGGATGCGTCTCCAAAAACCCCGCGAGCGCGCTCGACAGCGCGGTCGATCCGCCTTCGTTGTCGTAGCTCAGCTCTTGGTCGAGCGTCGTGCGAACCGCGGCGATGGTGAACAGCGTCTTCAGCGCCTCGCTCGCCTTCATCTCGGGCGACACGCCGTAGCCGAACGCGTCGGGCAGCGTCGACGCGCGCGCGCGCGCTCGCGCGCGCCGCGGCGCCGCCAGCGCCGGCCGAAACGTCCACGTCAGCATGCGTGCGCTTTATTGCGCGACGCTTTATGCGGCTGATCGCGCGCGCGCGCGCGAGGGTCGATCGTCCGACGCGCGCGCGAACGCGACGCAAAGCGCGATCGACGACGCGCGCGCCGACGCGCGGCGGGCGCGCGGAGGCGCGAAGCGAGGGCGCGCGCGCGGATTCAGACGCGGCGGCGTGTCGAGTGAAATTCGCATTCGAAGGCACGGCGCGACTGTACGGTGACGCGCGATACGAGCGGCTGCGCGCGGCGCACGTCCTCGTCGTCGGACTGGGCGGCGTCGGGAGCTGGGCGGTGGAGGCGCTCGCGCGCACGGGCGTGGGACGGTTGACGCTGATCGATTTGGACGCGGTGTGCGAGACGAACGTGAATCGACAAGCGGAGGCGACGTTCGAGACGATCGGGGCGCTCAAGGCGGACGCGATGATGGATAGAGTGAGAGCGATAAATCCCGATTGCGACGTGCGCGTCGTGAGAGATTTTGTGCAGCGAGAGAACGTGGAGGAAATCTTGGGAGGGGCGGCGAGAGAGGTCGGCGGCGGCGTCGATTACGTGCTCGACGCGATCGACAAGGAGAAGGATAAAGCAGCCATCATCGCGTATTGCGTGTCGGAGAGGATAAGGATATGCTCCACGGGTGGTGCGGGTGGAGTGGATTCGTTGAGTGAGCTGCGCGCGGAGGACTTGGCGAACGTGACGTTTAATCGGTTGTTGAGCTCGACGCGAAAGACGTTGCGAAAGCGGTACGCGTTTCCCAAGGAGTCGGGCGACGGCGGGTCGTTTCCCGGGGCGAATAAGGGCAAGCGTAAGTCGCAGGGGAAGTGGGGCGTGAAGTGCGTGTACGCGCCGGAGAACGATAACACATTTAAAAAGGCCGGGACGAAGGGGCGAGGTGGGATCGGTTGCGAAGGCGTCGGCGGTTCAGCCGTGTTCGTCACGGGCGCCATCGGGTTCAAGGCGGCGTCGGAAATCGTGATCGATCTTGTGCAAGATTCGATGGCGGATGGTAATTCAAGTAATAAACAACCATCGACGGCGACGACTGGGTGGCGCTCGCGCGTGTGGCCGCCGAATGATACGTCCGATACCGCGGACGATTCGGCGCAAACGCCGAATGAAGACTCGCAAAAAGTTAGCCCGGGGCGACAAGACGAACTTCGACCGACGACGGCGAGTCTCGAAGCCGCGCGCGCGCTAGATTCTGTAGAAATGTTCGATGCGCACTGTCACTGGCATTTGGACGGCGAACGCAAAGCCATTCGCAAGCTTTGCGCGAAACTCGCCGGGGCGGCGATGACGACGACGAGGCCGGGTGACTGGGGCGCTGCCCAAGCCGTTCGCGAGGGCGACGACGGACTGAACGTGAACGTCCCGATAGCTCTAGGCGTGCACCCGTGGTGGGCACACTTAGAAAAGGAAGGTAAAGACGACTGGATGCGAGAGCTACGGCTTAATATCGAATCGACGCCAAACTCCGTCGTCGGCGAAATCGGCCTCGACAAAGTCGCGACGCCACCAGATGGGTCGCAGCCCGATTACGAAAATCAGCTTGATTGTTTTAAGCGTCAACTAGCACTCGCAACGGATGTGCGTCGACCGGTCGTCGTACACAGCGTCAAGGCGACAGGGGACATGATGGATATATTCAGGAACTCAGCCGAGTTACCACCTCGAATCTTCATGCACTCGTTTGGGGGGTCCGAGGATTTTATGAAACAACTCACGAAGATGAAGAAATTCGGCGACCGTTTTTATTACGGATTTTCATCCGTCATTAACCTTCGCTCACCGAAAACGCAGGGTGTCATAAAGGCTGTACCTGACGACAGACTGCTCCTGGAGAGCGACTTGTGCGACCCGACGTGCGCCGAGGAAGAGTTGCGAACGATGCTAGCAATCATTGCCGACGTAAAAGGGTGGACGGTGAAGGAAGCCGCGCGCGTGACGCGAGAAAATGCGATACGATTCTACTCGTCTAGCGTGTAATCTCATCGATCGTTTAGAATGTGTGTCGTCTGTTTCAATCTGTTGGTTGCTATCGTTTCGTCTAAAAGTAGATGCGTTGGACTTCGCTCTCGGCGAAAGGTAACGAACATCCTGGACACTTGCGCTGACGTGACACCACGCGTTTGTTGATGCACTCTTCGCAGAACATGTGCCAGCATCGGGTGATGATGACGGCTTTTTGTCTCTCGCCTTGACACACGTTGCAGTTCATCAACGTCTTGTACGCGTCCACTTCCGCGTGCAAATCCTTAGTCCCGCCCTCTTTGAGTAAGCGGTCGCATTTCTTTTTCAGGCTGGCGGCAGTAGTTTCAGCCTTAACTCGAGCGGCTTTTTCGGCTTCGAGTTTGGCGATTTCGCTTTCGCTGCGCTTCGTCAACGTCGCGACGTTCTTTTCTGATGCGGCGAGCTTATCGCGAACTTCAACGACTTGTTTCTCCATCGCGCGAAGCTGCGCCTTTGATCGGTCTACGTTTTCGCTGTTCCCACTGACTTGCTCTTGCATCTTCTCGAACGCCGTTGTGGCTTCGGCGAGTTGTTCCTCGAGCTCTCTCGTTCGTTGGTCTGCGAGCTCGAGATCGCGCTTGTAATACGCAGCCGTTTCGTTCACTCGCTCGCACTCGTCTTCGAACTTCTTGGCAGAAGATTGCGCCGCGATGCGCTCGCTCGCCGACTTGTTTTGCGCCTCTTCGCTCGACGCGATGCGACTGAGGAGACGCGTGCTTTGTTCTTGCGCCTCGGCGTACGCGCCTGAAATCGCTTCAATCTCTTCGACGTACATCATCACTTCTGCTTGCTTTTCTTCAAGCGCTGCGTTCGCCGCCGTGGCAGTCGCTTCAGCGCCCGCAAGCTGCTCCTTAAGCGTCGCAATTTGCTTCTCTAGATCCGCCGTCTTGGCGGTCGACTTCTTCGCCGCGGACTTTTCGAGAGACGCGACGGATTCGGTGAGCGACTTGACTCGTTCTTCCGCCGCAGCTTTCTCAACCTTCGCCTTATCGAATAACGCGTACGACTCCTTGAACCTAGTATTTTCATCTTTCAGCACTTTGTTCTCCTTGAGCACGATTTCGAGCATTTTGAGCTTTTCCTCTTGCGCGACCGCGCCGCCTTGTTTCTGCGTCAGCGAACGCACTTTGTGATCCAATTCATCGCGCAAGGCGCTGATGTGCGAAATGCGCGCTTCCAACTCATCCACATGCGCTTCCATTGAGCTCAGACGCTTCATTGCAGCTTCACCACGCTCCGCAGCTTGCCTATCGCGGATCGATTCTTGCATGGCACCGTCCATTCGGCGACGGACCGAGCGCAAGTCTTCCGTGAGCTTGTCGTTCTCTTGCTTGGCGTTTTCGTATCGAGTGTTGAGCGCGACGTATGCGGCCGATTTTTCGATGTTCCCACCATAACTTTGCGCGTCACCTTCCGCGCGAACTTGCACCGCTAACGTTGACTTCTCCTTGTTCAACTCGGCGATGGTCTTCTCTTGAATCTTCACTTTGGCTTCGAGCTCGGCGATTTCACCGTTGAGCTTGGCTAGATCTCCGGCGGCTGCTTGCGGCGCCGCGGGCGTTCCGGGACGACTATCGGGACCGGCCCCGACCTTTGCTCCGTCTGCCACGGCAGCCGCCTTCGCCTGCGCCTCGGCACCCGCCGCGCGAGCGTCCTCCGCCGTCGCCATCTTGGGCAACCCCTCGATGGTGTCGTCGCCCCCATTCGCCTTGGCGATGGCCAAACGCCGTCGCGTCCCCAAGAGCTGCACCTCCATCTCGTCTAATTCAGCCTGCAACTCCTTACAACGCGCTGAATCTCGCAAGTACGCGTGCGTCAACGCGTCGTAATCCCGCATCGTCTTCAGCCGACTCGCCTCGAGCGCGTCGATTTTCTTCTTCAGCTCGGCGTCCCCCGCCCCCGAAGTCTTCGCCTCGATCGCATCCAACACCGCCGCCAATCGTGCCTTGGTATCGTCCGCTTTATCCCTCAAACTCTTCACCAGCTTCTCGCGATCCTCATCCTCAAACCTCGACGTCCCGTCCTCCAGTTCGTCCGCCGTCTCGTTCGTTCCGCCCCGTTCGTCGCCGTCGCCTCCGCGTTTCCGTTTCCCTGTCCCCTCCACCACGTGCTGATTCCCCGCCAGCTCGATCAATCGTTTCAAGAACGGATCGACGTACGCTCCCTCGTTCCCGTCCTCTTTCTTCGCCGCGCTCGTCTTTTTCGTCCCGTTCGCCTTGGCCGCCAACGCGTCGATCGCCGCGTTCGCCGCGTTCCACTCATTCGTCACGATCCCAAGCACGCTCTCGTACTTCTCGCGCAGCTTTTCGTGCGCCGCGAGTTTTCGTTCGAGATCGCGCACTTCCTCGCGCCGCGCTTCGAGCTGTCGCGCGTCCATCGTCGTCAGTCGCGCCGTCGTCCACGCTCGACTCGAGTTCGATCGCGCAATCTTTCCCCGCGTCCATCGCGCCGCGCCCTTCCGCGCGCGTCCGGGCGCGTCGTTCGCGCGCATCGCGTCGCGCGCGCACCTGTCCGCCGAGCTGTTGGTTTTTAAACCGCAACACCGGCGCGTCTTCGGCCATTTGAAGATGGATTTGCGGCGTCGAATGCCGCCACGCGCGCGTCTGGTCGCCACTGTTATGCGCGCCGCGTCGCGCCTCACTCGAACGAGCGCGAGAATCCGCGTCGAATCGTCGACGAAGTTCGCGGTGGCAGAATCGAGCGCGCGCGAGCGCGCGAGCGACGCGTTCGAGGCCGCGGCGCGGGCGTTTTCGTCGAGCTTTCCGAGGTTTCGAGGCGGCGGCGGCGGCGATCGAACGACGTCGGCGCGCGAGAAGCGCGAGAGAAGCGCCGACGAACGCGCGGGAGGGCGGGACGTGAGCGCGAGCGGTGACGCGCGCGCGATGGGAGACGGCGGCGCCGATCCGAAGGCGCCCGAGGGGTTTGAAGTCATTCGAGAAGGATGGGCGCGGGCGCTGCAGCGCGCGGGCGGCGACGACGTGTTTTATAATAAGCCGCAAGTGGTCAATCGCGATCTGTCGCTGGCGGTGATACGTGAATTTCAGAAAGTGCGAGCGACAGAGCACGCGAACGGGCAGTCGAAGCGGAATAAACGGGCGAAAGGGGCGATGTGTTTGACGCCGAGGGACGACGCGTTGCTGCCGCGTTTGCTCGACGAGGACGACAGAGCGGCGTTGTTTCGAAGCGCGGAGGAACATCGCGCGTGGGCGGCGGCGCAGGAAGAGGAACGCGCGAAAAATGGCGAACCAGCGGCGGGTGAGGAGAAAGCTGTGAAGCCGTTGAGGGATATTACGATTCTGGAAGGGATGTCGGCGACGGGATTGCGAGCGTTGCGATACGCGCAAGAGCTCGAAAACGTGGGGTGCGTGGTGGCGAATGACATGGATCCCACGGCCGCGGAGGCGATCGAGAGAAACAAAGCGTACAACGCGCTTTGCTCACCGGATAAGGCGGAGGCGATCTCGCGAGTGATTCCCCACAACGAAGACGTGCGAATGGTGTGCATGAAGCATGAAAAAATGTTTGACGTCGTCGACTTGGATCCGTACGGAACGCCATCGACGCTCCTGGACAGCGCGGTGACGTCGGTGAAAGAGGGAGGACTTTTGCTCGTCACCGCTACCGATATGGCGGTGCTTTGCGGGAACAACGCCGAGGTCGCTTGGGCCAAGTATCAGTCGTATCCGCTTCGTGCAAAGTATTGTCACGAAATGGCGGTTCGTACGCTCTTGGCGGCGGTGGAAAACGCCGCGATCAAGCACCGACGGCACATCGTTCCCGTGATTTCGTTATCGATCGACTTTTACATCCGTGTCTTCGTTCGCGTATACACGAGCCCGCTGCAAATGAAACAGACGCCGAGCAAGCTCAGCTACGTGTTTCAGTGCGTCGGTTGCGACGCGCACGAGCTCCAAGCCGTCGGTCGTCAGCAGACGAAAGGTAACGTCACCAAATATCAGCCCGGCGTCGGACCCGTGGTGCCGCAGCGATGTTCTAGCTGTGGATGGCACTATAACATGGGTGGTCCGATCTGGAGCGACCCAATCCACGACAAGACGTGGGTCACCAACGTCAAGAGCGAACTCGAGCGAAACAAGGATGCGTACCCGGGGTACGGGAAAGTGCACGCGCTGCTCACGATGGCGAGCGAAGAGCTTTTGGACGTACCGTTGCACTACGACTTACACGCCATGGGTGGAACGCTGAAGGCTACGCCACCGAGCTTTTGGTTGTTCAAGTCAGCCGTCATGAACGCCGGGTATCGCGTGAGCGGAAGCCACTCAAACCCGCTCGCGATTAAAACCGACGCCCCGGTGGACGTGCTTTGGGACATCCTACGATGCTGGGTGAAGGAGCACCCGGTGAAGCCGCAGTCGTCGCCGACACCAGGGGAAGCGATATTGGCCAAAGAACCGACGGTAATCGCGAATTGGACGCGACGCACCGAAGCTCAAAGCAAGGCGCAGAAAGACGGCGTGGCTCGGTTCCCGCAAAACCCGACGGCGGATTGGGGTCCGAAAAGACGCGCGGGCAAGTATCGCGAGGAAGAATTAGAAGCCAAACGGCGAAAAGAAGAAGAGGAAGATTAGAAGAAAGTTTTGTCATGCACAAATAAGGGTAGTCAAACAAAGAAGACTTCGTTCGACAAGAAGGATGCAAACTCGAGAGGTTTCGCGATGAGGGCGCGATGCGGATGTGCGCCGCCGCCGTCCCACCAGCGGCTGCAAAACGCGCCCGTGGTGTGCTCAGACCATCGCGCAATCATTTCGCGTGTCGTTCGCGTGTCATTTTCGATACCGATCGCCGTCAAAGGCACGTGTACTTTCTCGGTCGATCCCTCATACGATTCGCTCATTCGGAAGTCCTCTCGAAAGGGAGCGATCAACGACGTGGACACGCATCGTAACTCGTCACTCACGCCGTAGCGCCGCTCGAACGCTGCCCAAAATGCGTCGTCAGTTTCCAACTCTGACAGTCGAGGCGTCTCGACGTCGGTATCGTTGAGCCAGTGCCCCAAACATGGCGCTCTGGCGGCCGACACGTACACGCCCGAGACGCGCTCGCCGAGCGCTCGAGCGCATTCAAACGCGATCCACGCTCCGGCGCTATGTCCGTACAAATAAAGCGATTCACCTTTCGAGACGCACCCATGTTCGACGATGCGACGCGCAACATCTCTCGCAAAATCGACAACACTCCATCTCAGAGTTTCTACCTCCGGAACGCATCGCCTCCACCGGCATGGTTTGTCGACGGCGAAGCATCGCGCGTCGACGGCGCGCGTGAAATCTCCATTAAAGCACGACGCCGTCGCCCCCGCGGGCGGAAAGCAAACTAGAACCCGATCCATGTTCTGTTTCGCCGGCTGACACGTCACCAGGTCCGCCATCTCCGATCGTCGGCGTCGTCAAATGTCGCGTCGAGTCGGCGACGCGACTCGCGTTCGCGTCGCCGACTCGCGGCGTCGCCCATCGCCCATCGCCCATCGCCCGCGCGCGCCGACGCTCGAGCGCATTCGCGTCCGCGATCGGCGCCGTCCGACGAACTCACGTCTTCCGCCTCGAGACGCGTCGGCGCGCGTCCCGTCGCGTCGTCGTCGCGTCGTCGTCGTCGCGCGCGTTCAAACCGTCGCTCGGCCAATCTTGCGGCGACGCCGCGCGCGTGAAGAGCGCGAGCGCGCTCGCGACGATCGCGAGCGCGGCGGTGACGATCGCGATGTACTTGCGGAGCGGACACGCCATCGCGATGGCGTGTGCGGACGGGGAGGGGTCGATGTGATTCGGGACGCGCGTCCCGGCGACGGCGCGGCGGAATCGACGTCCGATATGTGATGATTAATAAAGGAGGTTACGCGCTGTTCGCTAGTGGTGATCGAAAACGATCGTGGGAAATAATTATGACGGAGCGCCGAGGTAGGCGCACACGCGCAAGATGTCGCCGAAGACGCCGCCGGCGGTGACCTCGGCGCCGGCGCCCGGACCGCGAACGACTAAGGGTCCAGCGGACGTGTAATACTTTGTGGTGAAGGAGACGATGTTGTCGCTGCCTTTGAGCTGAGCGAACGGATGGTCGGCGGGGTAACGACGGAGTTCGACCGAGCCCGTGCCGTTCTTGACGTCGACGACACCGACGAAGCACAAGACTTCGCCCGCGGCGGCGGCTTCTTCTTGCTTGGACAAAATATCGCCGTCGTACTTGGGAAGCTCCTTCATGAACTCATCCACGCTTTCGATGTCACGCAACGGCTCGGGAACGAGAGATTGAATCGGGACATCGCTGAGCTCGATGTTCAAACCGCATTCGCGCGCCAAGATGGTCACCTTGCGAGCGACGTCCATACCGCTCAAGTCGTCGCGGGGATCGGGTTCGGTGTATCCCGCTTCCTTGGCCTGCGCCACGATGTCGCTGAACTTCTTGCCCGGTTCCAAGGTGTTGAAGATGTAAGAAAGCGTACCGGAGAAGATGCCTTCGATGCGCTCGACCTTGTCGCCCGAGTTTCGCAGGCTTTGAAGCGTGGCGATGATGGGCAAGCCGGCGCCGACGGTGCCTTCATAAAAGTAGTGCGTGTACGAATTACGTTGAATGGAACGCAATTCCTTGTAATACGCGAGCGGTCCGCTGTTCGCCTTCTTATTCGGCGTGACGACGTGCAATCCCTTGGACAACCACTCCTTGTAGTGACCCGCGACGACGTCGGAGGCGGAGCAGTCGACGATGATTTGGTTTGGCGCCTCCGACTCGAGCACGTGCTTTGTGAAGTCGTCCATGTTCGCCTGCACACCACTAGCGTATTCGTCTTCCCACGAATCTAAGTCGATCGCACCGTCGCTGAGCAACATCTTACGACCGCCCGTGATGGCAACCACGCGCAGTTCAACCGCAAACTCGTCTTGGAGCGTTTCGAGTTGTTCCTTCATTTGGCGAAGTAACGTCTTGCCGACGAGGCCTGGTCCCACGAGACCGACGCTAATCGCGGTCTTGGAGAGGTAGAATCGACCATGAGCGGCTTGAAGGGCCTTATTGACGTCCTTCTTGGAGACGACGACCGTGATGTTGTACTCGGACGCCCCTTGCGCGATGGCGATGACGTTGACGGCGCTCTGCGCCAGCGCTTCAAACAACATCGCCGACACGCCCGGCGTTTGGCACATGTTCTGCCCGACGATGGCCAAGATGGAACAATCCTTCAAAGGGAGGATTCGAGAGATGCGACCGGCGGCGATGGCTTTCTCGAACGTCTTGTTGAGCGCCGCGACTGCCGCGTCCGCCTCGTACGAGCGAACCGCAAAGCAAATGGAGTGCTCCGAGGAAGCTTGAGAAATCATAACCACGTTGCAGCCAGCTTCCTTGACGGCTTTGAACACAGCGTTGGCCGTGCCCGGCACACCAACCATGCCCGTACCCTCGACGTTGATGAGGCACACGTCGTCGATGGTGGCGATACCCTTGACGAGCTCGCCGCTCATGTCGCGAGTCTCAAACTTGCCGACGTTGCCCTCCTCCCCGGCGGGCAGCGGGCACGTCATGCCGATGGACGTCCCTGGCGCGGCTTGGTTGAAGTAGTTGCGCAACGTGACTGGGATGTTGTACTTCATCGCCGGTAAAGTCGTGCGCGGGTGGAGAACGTTGGCGCCAAAGTACGCGAGTTCCCACGCTTCGTTGTAGGAAATCGAGTTCAGGCACTTGGCCCCCTTCACGCGGCGAGGATCGGCGCTGAATACGCCATCGACGTCGGTCCAGATGGTGATATTTCTCGCTTGCGTGAGCGCACCGAAAATTGTGGCGGAGTAATCGGAACCGTTACGTTTGAGCGTCGTCGGCACGCCCTCCGGCGTCCTCGCGATGAAACCAGTCACCATGACCACGGCGCCCTCTTGCATATGCTCGTCGTACCACTTATCCAAGTTCGCGTTGGACAAGCTGTAGTCGACGTCCACGCCGCCGTCCTCGGAGTCTGTGACGACGAGAATGTCTCGCGCGTCGATCCAGACCGCCTTGCCCCCCTTGCAGCGAATCGTCGCCGCGCACAAGCGCGCCGTCCAGAGCTCTCCGTGTCCGACGACGAAATCCCCGAACGCATCGGTCGAGCAACCGGCGATGTAAATAGCCTTAAACATCGCTCGTAAATCGTTCAATTCCTCGTTGAACGCCGCGATGTACGCGTCGTACTCGGCTTTATCCGTCAACAAAGCCTTCGCCGTGGACACGTGCTTATCCTCGAGCTTCGTCAACTCCGCCGCGTACGTATCGTCCCGTTTCGCCGCCATATCCGTCGCGTTTATCAAGCAATCCGTCACCTTCGGTTCACCCTTCACCGCGACGCCCATCGCGGACACGATCCCCATCGTCAACTTGGAATCATTCTTCATCAAGAGCTCGCACACGCCGCCGATGCGCTCCGCGCTCCCGACGCACGTCCCCCCGAACCTATCGTCGAACCGTTCGCCAGCCGTCAGTCTTCGCGCGCCGCGTCGCGTTCGCGCCCTTCCCCAAATCACCCGACCGTCGTCGTCGCGCGTCGCGCGCGCCCTCGCGCGCGCCCTCGCCGCGTCCGCGTCCCGTCCCGCCCTCGCGTTCAGGTTTTCCCCGCGGATCATCCATCGCGCGCGCTGTCCCGCGTCGCGTCCGTCGCGCGCGCCCTCTCGCGCGGTCGCGCGTCGCGAATCATCGTCCCGCATCGCGCGCCGTCGTTCGCACGCACTTGTGCACGTCCCAATCGCTTCCGCGCGGGATCGCCGCGCGCGTCTCGAGGTTTCGCCGCGTCGTCGTCGCGCGCGGCGCGCCTCGCGCGTCGAGCGCGCGCCGGCGCGCGAGCGCGCGTCGCGACGCGACGGGCGCCGTTCGGTGCGACGCGTGTGCGGACATGGCGCTCGGCGGCGTCCGCGCGGCGGAGTGTCGCGCGCGCGCCGACGCGCGCGCGCGGGATGGCATAGCTTTGTATCAGTAAACAGTGTGCGTGTATGGATATCCGCGGTCGGTCGGACGCGAACGGTCGCGCGACGACGACGACGACGACGACGGCGACGCGCGCGCACTCCGCGACGCGGTCGACGGCGCGGCGCGCGCCGCGAGCGTCCGCGCGCGCGCGTCGGCGCTCGACCGCGCGATGCTCGCGCGCGTCGGCGTCGGCGTCGGCGCGCGACCGCGCGGCGGCGGCTCGGGGACGGGACGCGCGACGCGACGCGCGGCGACGGCGACGCGAGGACGCGCGAACGGACGAACGCGCGACGAAACGCGCGGTTTTGGCGCGCGCGCGCGCGCGCGCGTCGCGGTCGCGAAGACGCGAGCGCGCGAAGGGGCGACGCGAGGCGGGACGCGCGGGGACGGGACGCGACGCGAGGCGACGCGCGACGACGACGACGCGAGGACGCGCGATGCGGGCGGCGCGGACTCGGTGAAGGGCGCGCGCGGTGAGGACGCGCGCGATGGACGATTGCCGACGATCTCGCGAGGGACGTACGCGTCGCTGGCGACGGCGCTCGTGGCGCTCGGTTTTCCGGCGCTGTTGAACAGCGTGAACGAACCGGTGGTGTCGCTGTTGGAGACCGTGCTCGTGGCCAGGGTCGGGACGGTGTTTTTAGCCGCGCTCGCGCCGGCGTCGGCGTTGTTCGGGCTCGTCGAGGAGGTGTGCTTCGCGTTTAGCGTCGTGGTGACGACGGCGGTGAGTTCGGCGCGCGCCGAGTTTGAAGACGTCGACGCCGCGGTGCCGGAACGCGTGAAACAGACGGTGAGCATGAGCGTGATGGCGTCGTTCATCGCCGGTCTCGGGCTCGCGATCGGACTGCAAGCGCTGTACGGACCCATTTGCAAAATTATGGTGGTGCCGCGAGAGGTCGAGGCGCTGTTGCGCTCGTACACGGTGTTGCGGTGCGCGGGATTGCCCATGTTCGGCGCCGCAAACGCGCTCGAGGGGGTGTTTCTCGGAAGCAAAGACGCGCTGACGCCCATGACCGGATGGCTCGTCGCCGGTGTCATCACCGTCGCGCTGCAGCTGTTCTTCATTACACCGCAGATGAGCGCAAACGCGGCGGTGCGTTGGGCGGGCATCGCCCTCACCGTGGGTCAGACGTTCATTTTCTTTTATCTGTGGAAGATTGCGCATGGGCGCGGATTATTTTCAATGCGAAGCGTGTTCAAGGGCGCCGAGAGCGTGGGCGCGGCGATCGCGCGCTTGTACAGGCGTCTTGAGGAGGAGCACATCGCGAGCGAGTTTCGGTGGTTGGTACTGAGCGCGACGGCGCGTATGACGACGTACGTCATCATCACCTCGTGTGCCACGAATCTCGGGGTGATTTCTGCGGCGGTCAATAAGACGTTGCTGGATCTGTATATTTTATTAGGGTTATGTGCCGAGCCAGTGTTCACCGTCGGCAACGTCTTATTGCCGAGGAAGAGACGCAGTCTCGTCGAGGTCTTGACGTACCGACGCGCGCTGTTTTACGTCGCGCTGTTCATGGGGTTCACGCTCGCATGCTTGGCGTACATCCTTTGCGGCTCAACTTTGCTCTCGCACGATCCACACGTCCACGCAGTGGCGACCTCAATGCGGAGCTTGGTCGCGGTGACAATCGGTTTGTCCACCGCGGCGTACGCCACCGACGGCTGCGTCATCGGTCTCGGCGAGGCCAGCTTCGTCGGCGCGGCGCAGATGATCAACACATCAATATTTGTGTTGGTTTTCATCGCGTTCAGGACGATTTACGGCGCCGCGACATCGCTCCAGCACCTCTGGCTGGCGCTCTTGCTGTTCCAGGCGCTCCGCCTGGCGGAGCACGTTTGGAAATTACGCCACGACGAGCGCGCGCTCGCGTTTCCTCGCACCGCCGCCTTGGCGTAGTCGACATCGACGGCATCGCCGCCTCGACGCGTAGACGTCTCTCGCATTTGCCGGTTTTATAATATTGTTCAACGTTGCTGTAGTCGCCCGCGCGCCCCCGCGCGAACGCCCCGACACACCTCGCCGCTCCGGTCGCGCCCGCGCACCGCGGCGCGCCCGGTGACGCGAAAGGACGCGATGCGATACCTTGCGGCGTCGCCGCGCGCGTTCGTCGATGCCGCGCCGACGACGACGTCGTCGCGTCAACGCTTTATCCGACGAACGCGCTCGGATATCACCGCGCGCGTGTTCGGTAACTTCACGCGACGCCGCGACGACGCCGTGGAAGAGATGGCCATCGTGCCGAGCGAAAGCTCGGACGCGGACGACGACGCGCGCGGCTCGAAAGATTGGTCGAGGTCGAGGTCGTGGGAGGAAGGGGACGAGATGCCGGAGGCGTTGGCGAGCGCGATACCGAGCTGTTATTACAGCCTGTTGCAGGTCGACCCCGCGAGCGATCGCGATGAGATAAAAAAGAATTTTAGACAATTGTTGAAGGCGACGCACCCGGACGTCGCGGGAGAGGCGAGCGTGGAGATTTCTCGAATCATGAACGACGCATATAAAACGCTCCTGGACGACGTGAAGAGGGAGCTGTACGATCGAGATTTGGCCGAGTTGCGATACGCGATGGCGCTGGCGGGAGAACGCGCGAGCGAAGACTTTCGACCGTATACGGGAGAGGCGTTGAGTACATTCGTCGGGTCCGATCCGACGGGACAATCGCGCGCGGTGTTCGTAAACGAGTCGGTGTGCATCGGATGTCGCATGTGCAACCACAGCGCGGCGAAGACGTTCATGATGGAACAAGATTACGGACGCGCGCGCGCGTTTCAACAGTGGGCGGACAGCGAAGAGGACATTCAGATCGCCATAGACTCCTGTCCGGTGGACTGCATCTCGTGGGTCAACAAGAAGAATTTGCCCATACTCGAGTACGCGATGCAGACCATCGAACGCATCAATATCGCGTCGATGCGCGCTGGAAACGCGCGCGCCGCGGACCCTTTCGACATCGCCAACGGCATGATTCGCCGCGGCGAAGAAGCGAGGGCGCGCTTGGGTGATTCGGGTGACACGCTCAACGGCATCGCCACCGTAGGTTCGCAAGCGCTCGCCATTCGCGAGGCGTGGCTCTTATTGAACGAATCCACGCGCGCGCGATGGCGCACGTACGCCTTCGCGCGCGCGAGCGTCGAGGACTCCTACGACGAATGCGACGACATCGATTGCGAGATCCCCAGCGCATCCATCGACGAAGATTTCGCGTAGCGCGCCGTCGACCAACCTTGTACAAACCAAACCAACCAACCGCCGCACATCATGTCGTCCGCGCGCGCCTCTCCGCGCGTCCACGTGCGCGTGCGCGCCGGCGGTCACCTCCACGCGTCCCGCCGCGCGTTCACCACGGCCACGACCTTCGCCGCGTCCTCGCCGGGCGATTTCTTTGCGAAACTTTTCGACACCTCTCCTCCGGGACGCGCGCAAACGCCCGCGGCGTCGTCGCGGCGCGCGCGTCCGACGAACGAGGTCGTCGACGTGATCGAGGGCATCAGGCACAAGCGCTTGGGCGGTCGGTCGGACATCGTGGTGAGCGAGCTCGCCCTCGGGACCCAGCGTTGGGGCGGCGCGGATTTCAATTCGCCGGATGAAGCGACGTGTCACGAGTTCATGGACGAGGCCATCTTAGGGCGCGGGATAAATCTCGTCGACACCGCAGAACAGGTGAGTGATTGGTGTTTTTCGATCGACAGCCTGTTCGCGGACGGTTCGGATGGCTCGAACGGTTCGAATGATCGCGAAACGCGCGACTGACGACGGCTTTCTTCGCCGCAGTACCCGATTCCGAGCGATCGGCGGCGACCGGAAGGAAGGACCGAGGAAATCATTGGAAGCTGGTTAGCGAAAGATAAGTCGAGGCGTGAAAAAATGGTGATCGCGACGAAGATTACCGGCGGCGCGAACGTGACAAAGAAAAATATTGTGAAGGATTTGGAAGGGTCGTTGTTGCGGCTGAAAACCGATTACGTCGACGTGTACACGCTTCATTGGCCGGCGCGGTACACGCCTCAGAGTAATTGGGGACAGTCGTTGGAGTACGACGTGGATACGGAACGACAACCGTATTATCGCAACGCGGCGTCGTTTGAAGAAATCACCGAAGCCATGGGCTCGTTGATTCGTCAAGGAAAGATTCGCGGCTACGGCTCCTGCAACGATAACGCCTTTGGACTCACGGCTATGTGCTACGCCGCGCGGAGCGTGGGCGCGCCCGAACCGTGCTGCATGCAGGGCGACTTTAGCTTGATCAACCGTCGGAGTCTGGAGAATGGTTTAAGCGAGGCGTCCTCGCCCGTGCACGAAAACGCTGGGTGGATGGGATACAACCTGTTGGCGGGCGGCGTGTTAACTGGAAAGTATCGCGAGGTTAAGGCGGCGGTCGACAACGCGCGAGATCGCGAACTCGCGGAGAAGCTGCTCGCCGATCCCCGAGGTCGCATGGACGAATACGGTTGGGGCCAGACGTTGTACCGCTATCGCAGCGCTCCGGCGCTTCGCGCCGTCGACCAATACGCCGCGCTCGCCGACGCCGCCGGCATGTCGCTCACCGAGCTCGCCCTGCGCTGGGCGCAGCGTAAATCATTCATGACCACCGCTCTCATCGGCCACACCTCGATGACGCAGCTCAAGGAAACCATCGGTCATTTCGACTCGTCCAAGCCGCCGCTCGACGACGAACTCATGTGGGCCATCGACGTCGTCCACATGCGCAACCGCCTGCCGATATTCTCGAGCGAGCGCGTCGGCCTGGACTGGAACGGTCGCGGTGAAATCGGCGAGCGCGTGCCCTGAGTGTAACGTCACCGCGCGCACAGTTTTAGCATTCATCCAGCACGAACGCGACGGTCGACGCGGTTGACTTCGCGCCCGCACTGCTCGCCTCGCTTGATGCCCGCGTCGCCCGCGTCGCGCGTCCGCCCTTCGCGCACCCACTCGCGCGCCGCGACGACGACCGCGCGCGGCGTGAGGTCAACCATGCGCAATCTATTCGCGCGCGCGCGCGACGCCGGCGTCGGCGAGCGCCTGCCCGGGTCGACGTTCGAGCGATGCGTGTACTTGGACTACAACGCCACGACGCCCATATGGCCCGAAGTCTCTCGCGCCATGGCGCCGTTCCTGTACGAACACTTCGGGAACCCGTCGTCCGGACACGCGTTCGCGACGCCGTGTCGAGAAGCGATCGACGCCGCGCGCGAATCGACGGGCGCGATGTTGGGGTGCGCGAGCGACGAGGTGACGTTTACTTCGTGCGGAAGCGAGAGCGATAATTTCGCCATCGATGGCGCGGTGCGTGGGTTTTTGAAGAAGAACGCCGGACGCGGATTGCCGAAGATTGTGACGACGGCGATCGAGCACCCGGCGGTGATCGAGCACTTGAAGGCGAAGGCGGCGTTCGGGGAATTGACGTACGAGTTGGTCGGCGTCGACGAGGAGGGGTTGGTGAACGCGGACGACGTGATCGACGCTATCGATGAGAACACGTGCTTGGTGACGGTGATGCACGCGAACAACGAAACGGGAGCGATACAGCCTGTGGCTGAAATCGCGAGACGGGCGCGAGAGCGCGGCGTGCTGACGCACACGGACGCAGCGCAGAGCGCCGGAAAAGTTCCGGTGAAGGTTGACGCCCTCGGGGTCGACATGGCGACGATCGTTGGGCACAAAATCGGCGCGCCGAAGGGAGTGGGCGCCTTGTACATCCGTCGGGGTACTGACTTAGGCGACGCCAAGCCGTTTTACGGCGGTGGCCAGGAGAGCGGGCGGCGTGCGGGCACCGAGAACGTATTGCACATAGTCGGTTTGGGCAAGGCGTGCGAGATCGTCGAGCGCGAGATGGATACGTGCCCGAAACATTTGAAGGCGATGCGAGACGATCTGCAGAAGCGGCTGGTTGACGCGCTCGGTGGCACCAATGGTTCGGGCGTGCGCGTGAACGGCCCGCGCGACGATGACAAGCGCTTGCCGAATACGCTGAACATCGGCATCAAAGGTTTGCTCGCCTCGATCACGCTTATGGAACTCAGCGAACTGCTCGCCGCGAGTGCGGGCGCGGCGTGTCACACACCAGACGCCGCCACGTCGGGCGGTGCGACGGTATCGAGCGTTCTAGAGGCGATGAACGTGCCCATGGAGTACGCCGTCGGCACGTTACGACTGAGTGTCGGTCGACACACCGTCGAGCGAGACGTCGAGCGCGGCGCGGCGTTGTTGATCGACGCCGCGAAAAGACAAAATGCGGGCGCGCCGCGGTGAATAGCGCCGTTAGAGACGCAGAAGTTCTTCTACCTAGCAATATTAATACACGATGAGTTATTCGAACGACGCGTCAAATTCGCAAGCTCTCCACGCCGAAATCCTCGTCTCGCGCGCCGCCGCGACTATGCTTGGCACCACCTTTTCCTTTTGATTTCTTCTTCGTCTTCACCTCGGCCCAATCTCCGGTGTCAAATTCCTCGACATCGATCCCATCCTCCACCGCCTTCTCCCTCGACCGTCGTTCTTCCTCCATCTCTTCCTCCAAGACGTCCGCGCACGCGTCCGCGTCGCCGCGACACGCTCGCAGCGTCCTCCGCAATCTTTCCGCGTCCACGCACCCCGTCCTGCGCGCCAACTCACACAACTCATCATCCTTCAACATCGCCACGCTCAGCGGTCCCCCCGGCTCGTCGAATCGCCTCGAATTCCTCAACCGCACGCTATTATAATGATCGCACCCCTCGTACGACACGTGATACGTCTTCGCTCGATCGTCCCTCGCGTCCGCGCCCGCCACCCATCGCGGCGACCCCGCTTGATGGATGCATATCCCCACTCTCAGCTCCGCCGTCGCCGCGTTCACCTCCAGATGTCCCGCCCACTCCCCGTCCCTCGCCATTCGTTCGACGTACTCGTCGAACGTCTCGTCGTCCTCCACGAACGGCGCGAACGCCTCTCGTCTCGCCTCCACGTGCGCCACCACGCGTCTTCGCACCTCCGCGTGTCTCGACTCGTCGCCGTACCTCTGATCCGCGAGCGCGCGAAAGAAGCAGTTCCCGTCCGCCTCCACCGCGCGTCGCTCGAGGTTCAGCGCGCGAAGCTGCCGCTCGAGCGTCGCGATCTCATCCCGCGACGCCGCGTCGCGAGCGTCGCGCGCGCGCGCGCCGTCGCGACGTGCGCGATCGCGACGCGCGCGTCCCTTGCCCATCGAGGCGCGCGATCAGCGGCGCATCGCGGCGCGGCGCGTCGGCGCGTGACGCCGCCGCCACATCGCGACGCGCGCGAAGCGATCGACATGCCGCGCGCGAAGCGATCGGCGTCGGAACCGAGCGACGCGACGCGCGCGATCGTCGACGCGCGCGCGCCGAAGCGCTCCAGGACGCGCGAGGACGACGCGCGCGACGACGGCGCGGCGCTCGACGGGGCGATCTCGCTGCGAGCGGCGGGGCGAAAGAAAAATGCCGCGCCGACGCGCACGAGCGCGCTCGCGGCGCCCATCATGGCGCTGACGAGGGGACACGAGGGCGGGGTGAACGCGGTGGCGTTCTCGCGGAGCGGCGCGACGCTGGCGAGCGCGGGACACGACGGGGGATTGGCGCTGTGGCGCGTGGGCGACGCGAGCGCGAGCGCGAATTTTATGACGGCGAGGGGGTGTAAAAACGCCGTCACGGACGCGTGTTACACGATGGACGACGAGTGCGCGGTGACGAGCGACGCGGATGGGGTCGTGAGGGTGTGGGACGCGGAGACTGGGGGGCAGGTGAAGTCGTACGCGTCGACGCGAGGGAAGTGCGCGAACGCGGTGAGCGCGGCGAGAGGGGATTTGGTGATGAGCGCGAGCGACGACGGGAGCGCGTGCGTGTGGGATTTGAGGGTGAAAAAGCGAGCGGCGCGGACGTACGCGCACGCGGTGCCGCAGACGGCGTGCGTGATGAGCGCGCACGGGGATCGCGCGTACGTCGGAGGCGTGGACGACGTCGTTCGCGCGTGGGACGCGAGAATGGAGAATAAACCGCTGATGACGCTCGAAGGGCACGAAGACACGATCACCGGACTAGACATTTCGCCGTGCGGGTCGTTCGTGCTGAGTAACTCGATGGATAACACGCTGAGGATGTGGGACACGCGCGCGTTCGTCGAGGGCGAACGCGAGACGAAGCGATTCGTCGGGCACTCGCACAATTTTGAAAAGGCACTCTTGCGATGCGCGTTCAACGCCGACGGCACGCGCGTGGGGTCTGGGTCCGCGGACTCTTGCGTGTACGTCTGGGAAGTCGAGAACGCCAAGCTGAAGTACAAGCTTCCGGGGCACAAGGGCGTGGTGTCCGGCGTCGCGTTTAGCCCGGCGGAAAACCCCGTCATCGCGAGCGGCGGCGCGGACGGCGTCGTCTTCGTGGGCGAATTGGATCGATGAGTCATCGTTTGTCATATAATTTACATACTAGTACTTGTACAGTACATTATTTACGTTACCGTTAGTCGGCCAACACAAGAAACTTCTTGTTATTGGAGACACTCAGTGATTGAGCTTAATCAGCGTCCACTGTTGAGTCATTTTATACTCGGGCGAATTATCAGCCCAGTAAAAATAACCGTCGGCGATCAATGTCTTGTGGAGCCATGAATTCATGAACAGTTCAGCCTTGTCTGTGACATGGTCAAGCATTTCTCGTGTACTCATGTGTTTGCACTTTTCTTCGTCTTTTAGGTATACGATTTGAACGTGTGTGGTGTGTTCGCGCGGGTTGTAATGCCACCCATCTGGGTTCCCATCTGGATGGGTGAAAGATATCTCACTGAATATGACACGTATTTTCATACAATCCGTGTCATTCAGTGAATCTTCGTCGGGCTTGGTTCGTTTCGTAGAAATCACCGTCTCGTCCTTATTCCCAATATCATTGCGCTTTCCAGGCTTCGCCGCTCTTGCAGCATCAAAGGGCTCGGTATCGCCATACTCACGGGAATTCCCAACATCATTGCGCTTTCCAGGCTTCGCCGCTCTTGCAGCATCAAAGGGCTCAGCATCGCCATACTCACGGAAATTCCCAACATCATCGCGCTCTCCAGGCATCACCGCTCTTGCAGCATCAAAGGGCTCGGCATCGCCATACTCACGGAAATTTCCTGTTTTTGAGCAGTCTCGACGGTTATCATCAAGAGACCCGTTTGACGGCTCGATATGGCCAGGGGTTGAAAGGTAGGTTTCGACCCAGGTTGCCATATTATCCCAAGTTGTAGACATCTCAGTTTGCAAAGACACTTGGAGATGCAGTAGGGGGAGATCTTCGATATCCACATCATCGCCGCTTCTCTCTTCGGTCCAGCCGCTGGGACGACGTGGTCCCTGCTCGATGCCGACTGCCATCCAGCGCACCTTATTTTTCTGGTTAACGCGGGGAAGTCCTCGTTCGATAATGGCGAGATCATAGGCTGTAACGTTGTTGAACCTTGCGCACCAGACTTTTGATTTAGCGTGACCCACGAAATGGGCTCCGTCGATACGCACTCTTGACATGCATACCCGGCCATACTCCGGCCGAAGCCTGGCCGCGATCAAGTCTCTTTGCAGTGCCTCGGCGCACTTCGTTTTTAGCCCTAACCCCAATCGCTGTCCAAAGGCCCGCACACTCTCACCCTCCAACCCCTCTGCCTGGCGAAACTTCCAATACGATCGAAACGCCTCCAAAACCTCCCTCTTGCTCTTCGTATCCAAGCTCAAATTCAAACTCTTCAGGCACCCCTGCAACCGCCGCGTCGCGTTGAATCGAAACCTTTGCACCAACTTCCGATCCCGCTCGTACGGCGCTCGCTCCATCGCATTGCACACTTTCTTCATGTTCCCATTCGTGCTCAAATACGTCTCATAAAACATCCTCTCCTCCTCCTGCGTCCATTCCTTCCGCGCGTCGCTTAGAAATCGTCGCCCGTCGTCGAAATCTTCAAACCCCTGCGTCCCGCCCGCGAAATCTTCCTCGCCATCCGTGCCTCGCTCGTCCTCGTCGCCCTCGACGTCCTCGTCGACCGCCTCGTCGTCGCTCACCAAGTTCACGACGTACGATGGCGGTCTCGAATCGATCTCCGTGCTCCCCATCGGTAGACGTCCGCTCGCGTCGTCGTCGTCGTCGTCGTCGTCGTCGTCGTCGTTCGATCGACGTCTTCACCGTCGTCGACCGAAGACGGCGCGCGCGCGCGAGTGTGGTTTCGGACGCAAACATTCGAGTCGTCCCGACAGCCCGATCCCGCCGGGTGCCCGGTGCCCGGTTGCCGGCGCGGAAAAACAGTCGTCCTGATTCCAGCCGTCGTCGTCGGAACTCTCGCGGCCGCCGCCGCGCGCACCTTCACGGGCGATAATCTCGGCATCGTTTGTCATATAATTACATTAGTCTATCGGCGTGCGTCGTCAGCCGTCGCTGCTATAATATCCAGCGCTCGCGCGCGCCGTAAACGCTTCGCCGTCCAATCCGCGCGTCGCCTCGATGACGTCAACCTTTGCGGGTCGACGTTTCGGTGTCGTCGCTTTGCTCGATCGCCGAGACGACGTGCGATGGATGCCGACGCGCTCTTCCCCGCTCTCTAACGAATCTGAGCGGTCACCGAGCGATCGTCGCGATCCGCCGCGAGACGAACGGTCGCGCGAGCGACGACTACGATCTCGCGAACGGTCGCGCGAGCGACGCCGTCGCGGTGATCTGTCTCGCGAGCGATCGCGTCGCCGTCTGTCCCGGTCGTCGTATCGATCGTCGTAACCCCCTGGATGATGATATCCAGGAGGTGGAGGCATGCCTGGATATTGCGCCGCCATGTACATGGGATGCATCGGCATCATCGGCGCCGCGTACGCGTAGGGCATCGCCATGTACGGCTGTGGCACACCGTACGGCTGCATCGGAGGCGGATGCCCGTGCGCGCTCGGCGGTCCGCGCGGGTACCCTGAGGAATCGTACGAGGCGTGCGATCTATCGTCGCTGTATTCACTATTCGAGCGGCTGCGCGTGACGTAGCCGCCGGGTTCGCTTCGTTGTCGCGGGACGTCGTGTCCACCGAAAGAGTCCGCTCGAGTAAACGCGTCCGCGGACGCGACGCTGCGACTCGAAGATGGTACGCCTCGAGGATAGCCGTCGTGGTTGGCGCCCGGACGCTGCGACTCGATCCAACGCTGCATTCGAGACTCGTGCGCGCGCGCCTTCATCTCCGGCGTGGTGAGCGTTTCGCGCGCGTCGTTCGGTTCGAGCCCTTCGTAACAGCACAGGCCGTGAACATTCGTGATCGTGTCCGAGGCCCCGAGCGAGAGTAAGTACTCGCCGAGCGCCTGATAGCCGTAAGCGAAACAAAAGTGCAAACCGGTGTGCCCGTTGTTCGTTTGAGCGTCGATGAGTTCCAACCTCGGCGGCTTTGATTTATAATCCGTGCTCTTCAGCACCAATTTCGCCGACCGTCGCTGATTGTTTTGACACGCGATGTGCAGCAGGGTCAGCCCGTTGCCGTCGCGAACTCTCGGATCGACGCCCGAGGCGAACAACTTTTGCAACTCCTTCACGCGACCGTGACGGGCGCGACTGAATGCCTCGATCACCAGCGCGTCGCCACCCGCGCTCGACCCTCCCCAAGAGCTGCCTCCGTCGTCGTCCGAGAAGTCGGAGCGGTCGCTCGAACGCTCCGATCCGATGTCTGAGATGTCGCACCTCGTCAGACGCGCTTGATTTCTAAACTGCGTGGCGAGCTCGTCCACCCCACCCTGGGTTTGCAGCAGCGGCCGTCGCGCGTTCGACGCGGTTTTATTCGTCAGACTTTCGTCTTCGCCGAAATTCGGCACGCCGAGGTCTTCGCGACGAGCCGCGCGCCGACTCGACGGGCTCGCCTCGGGCGAAACGGAAATCATCACGTGTCCGTCGTTGGCGCCGACGGCGCCCGCGCGCGTGGGCGTCGACGGTTCCGGAACGAACGCTCGCGCTTGAGACGCCGAGTTCGCGCGTCCGCGCTCGAGTCGCGCGCCCCCGACGTCGTCGTCGTCGTCGGTGTCGTCCAGGTTGCTCTCCGCGTCGTCGTCGTCCACCGCCTCCAGCGCTTGGTTCGCCCCCGCGCTCTCCGCGTACTCCCGCACGACGATCGCCAGCCCGCGCTCCCACATCGCCGCCTGCGCCACCGTCTGTCCCGTGAGCTCGACCACGTCCCCGTCGCGCTTGATCAACCGCACCACCAGCCCGTCGCCTCGTCGCTCCACTCTCGACACGTTTTTAAACGCGCACATCCTCGTCAGCCTCGCCTCGTCCGCCGCCCCTCGAACCTCCCCCCACCGCACGCTCGCCCCGTTCGCGTCCACCTTGGCGAACACGCACCGCCCGCCGCTCTCGCGCGCGGACCCATCCGTCTTGAACTCTCGCGCCGCCGCCAGCGTCCCACCCGCGCTCAGTCGCCTCGTCGCCTCGTCGTCGCCCTCGCGCGTCGTCGACGCCGTCGTCCCGTCCGCCTCGAACAGCGGGTTCGTCCGTCGCATGTTCGCGCGTCCCTCGCGCGTCTCTCGCGTCTCTCGCGTCGGTTTTCGCGCGCGATCGCGCGAACGGTCGTTCGTTCGCGCGCTTTCGATTCGCGTCTTCGACGCCCTCGCGCTCGACGTCGCGCGCCGCTCGACCGCGCGCGCGCTCACTCGACGCGCATGCCGCGCTCGCGCGATCCCGCGCCGCTCGCGTCGCGCGCGTCGCGCCCCGTCGCGTCGTCTTCTCCCGGATTCGCGGCATCGACGCGCGCGCCCGTCCCCAATCGCCGACGCGCGTTCGCTCGCGCGCCGCGCGCCATGGTGGACGCCCGCACTTACGCCGGCGCGCGCGCGTCCCTCGACCCGCGCGCCGCGCCGCGCGCGCCCGCGGACGTCCCCGGATTCGATCGCGCGAACCCTCGACGAAGCCCCGCCGCGGCGGTGCTCGCCGCGCGCGAGGTCGCCGCGCGCGAGACCATGGTCGCCGTCGAGCGCGCGAAATTGCTCAGGGAAGACGTCGTCGCGTGTTATCGCGCGGAGGGGGTGAATCACCTCGAGCGGTGCGGCGCGCGCGTGCGGGCGTACCTCGAGGCGATCGAAAACGTCGGCGCGCATCGAATCAACGCGGGCGAGCGCGACCGATAGCGGGCGACGCGGTTGTAACGACGAATGAAACGAACGAAAACGAACGGCGTCGGCGCGTCGACGGACGCGCGAATCGCGAGTCGCGAGTCGCGAATTAAATTAAATTAAATCATCGAACGAACGACAGACGTCGACGCGGCGCGCGACGACGACGGCGCGACGCGCGCGAAGGGCGCGCGCGCGAGGGACGCGGGACGATGTCGAGCGACGACGACGCGGGACGGCGCGCGCGGGGGGGGGCGAACGCGGGCGAACACCCTCGACGGGAGGCGACGGCGACGGGCGACGAGGACGACGGCGACGCCGGGGCGAGGGGGGGGGCGAGGGACGAGGGCGCGCGGCGCGACGACGGGCGCGAGGGCGGGAGGGCGCGGGAGGCGCGGGAGGGGGCGGGCGACGCGCGGACGACGCGCGAACGCGAACGCGAACGCGAACGCGAACGCGAACGCGAACGCGAGAGCGAGAGCGAGAGCGAGAGCGAGAGCGATTCGGCGTCGACGTCGACGTCGGACGGATCGACGACGACGGATGGGGAGACGCGCGCGGGCGCGGCGCCGGCGACGGAGGAGTACGACGTCGAGGGCCGACTTCCGTCTCGAACGCCTCCCGCGGGCGATTCGCGAGGATTCTGGACGCGCTGCTATCACGAGGGCGCGAAGTTTTGCGGACTCGGGGTTTTGTTGGAGGAAATTCCGTCGGAGAGTTCTTCGAGCGAGAGTTCGAGCGATTCCGACAGCGAATCGGACAGCGAAGGATCTCGACGACGTCACAGGTTGCGCGCGTTGGATAGCTTTAAGAGCAACATGTCGGAGGGTTCAGAACTTGATGAAGCAGATCTCAACGACGAGGTTAAGCAGAGAGTTCTAGACGAAGGGAAGGCGAACATTTACCCGTCTCTGGCGATCATGGAGGTGCTGTTCAACAAAATGCAGGAACGACTCTCGAAGAAAGCGGTTCGCGACGAAATGCTCGAGGCGAAACGCGCGGACGAAGCTGTTACGGCCGCACACCGGAATCGCAGGCAACGGTCGAGAGCGTGGCTGTTGCATCAGTTTGTCTCGTCCAAGTTCTTTACGTTTCTCACCGCGTCGATGATTTTCTATTCCAGCATCGTGTGCGGCATGGTGTCGCAGGATCCCGACAAATGGTTTGACACGAAGTTCGAAGATGTTAGCTTCTTAGTGCTGAACATCGGGTTCGCCGTCGAAGCGGTCATGCGCATCATGTCTAGCGGCGTCATCATCAAAGAGGATGGCGTCAAACACTTGGTCGAGTTGAGGCCTCATTACTACTTTCACGACCCCGTTAACTGCGTCGATTTCGTCGTGACAGTGCTGTCGTTTATGGAGTACGTCGTCAGCGGTAATTCTCTGGACGCCGTGCGAACTTTCCGTCTCATTCGATTGCTTCGTCTGATTCAGATGGTCGAAGACATGCGTGTAATTTTGGATGGCGTCATCCAAGGCGTCCTGAGCATAGTCTGGATTCTCGTTCTCCTTACGGTCGTCGTGTACATCTACGCTGTGATCGGTGCGGTGTTGTTCGGTGAAAACGATCCTCGCAACTTCAGAAGTCTGAGCATCGCGTTCAAGACGGTTATATCGATGACGACGATGTCGGACTGGCTAGAGTTTCTGTACATCAATTATCATGGCTGCGACCAGTACGGCTACGACGGAGCAGACGCGTCTTATTGTACGAACCCAAAGTCGCAGAAGGTATTGGCGACTGCGTACATTATGTCTCTCATCGTCATTCTCGGTAATATCATGATGAGCCTGTTCATCGGGGTCATCACAAACAAGATGGAGGACGCCGCGCTCGAACTGAAGGATTCCAAAGACGCGAAAAAGAGGAAGACGAAAGCCGCAGTCGCAGCTGAGGTGTGGGACGATCCGGCGTTAACTCCGTTAAAAATCGGTGCCGAGCAGTACGCGCAGTTGCTGTATCACCTGAATTTACTCTCCGGCGTGCGAGCGGAAGGGGTTGTCAGGCCGCTGCCAGATCTGCCAAAGTGGAAACGCGCGCAACTCTGGTTGAAAAGAATGGTCACGAACACAGTGTTCGAGTGGGGTGTCGTGATGATGATCATCGCCGTGGCTATTACTTCGGGTCTCAGTCTTGAATACAACCAGCAAGGCAAAGAATGGTACAAGACAACTGAGGCGTTTTTCATAGCCGCCTTTACGGCTGAACTCATCATAAAGTTTTTCGCCTACCTCGACAGAAGTCTTTCGTTTTACACGGGCAAGCAAAAGTGGTGGAACTTGTTTGACACCTTCGTGGTGCTGGTTGGGCTCATACCCAGTTCGTATCAGAAGGCGGCGGTCGTTGTGCGACTTCTTCGGCTCCTTAGAATCCTGCGCCTCGTACGCGTGATCAAGCAGCTGCAAGTCGTCGTTCTCTCGCTCATCGCGGGAATGAACTCGATTGTTTACGTCGCGGTGTTTATGAGCGTCATCTTCTTTGTCTACGCCGTGGCAGGCGTACAAGTGTTTCGATTGAACGATCCATTCCATTTTTCCGATTTGTCCAACGCCGTGGTGACGCTTTTCACGGTATCCTTCTTGGAAGACTGGCGACCGGTGTTTGACATCAATTTTTACGGCTGCGACAAAAATTTGTTCGGCGATACCGATGGCGGCGTATATTATGCGTCGACGATTGATGTTGACTTATCGAACGGCTCGACCGTGGTGTGCTCGCATCCACAGCAGCACAAGATGTTTGCGTTCTTCTTCTTCAGCTCGTACATTCTGTTGTCAGCCATGGTCCTCGTGTCCGCGTTCGTCGGTATCATCGTGACGAGTATGCAAAGCGCGTCCACGATGGTCCGCCAGCGCCTTGCCGCCGAAGAACGCCTGAAAATGATCGAAGAATTCTTCCAACTCGACGAACACGCATCAAAACAAACTGTTTACGTATACAATCTTCTTGACAGCGGATTTGAAGGCGAGCTCACGCCGGAGAAGATTATGGAGAAGATGGCGCTCTTTGACATTCCCACGAACCCGGAACTCCTCAAACGCGCGCATCAAACCGTGAACGGGCTCATGGACGCCCCGTTCGACGCGGCCGACTTCTTGCTTCTCACGGTTCTCGCCGAACGCGCGAGAAAAGTACAGGAAAAGCTCGATGAAGACGGCCAAGTCGGCTCGCTCGAAGACGTCGATTTTATTCGCGCGCGCCTGAACCAATCGGGTCACCACGATATCGGTGCGCCCTAACCAATGCCCGCGTAAACATGTAATCACATCTTGGATTCTCAGCGATCCGATCCTCGTCCGATCCTCGATCGACGCCGATCGACGCCGAACGCCGCCGCGGGCGCGACGCCAGACCCAGCCTCGTGGTGAATCGTCACCCATGACGAAACGCACGGTGCGTCTCCGCGCTCGAATTCGCTCGCGGCTGAACGCGCGCGCGTCGCGCGGCGCACACACACGTTCGAGCGTCGCGATCGACGCTCACGAGCGTCACCGCGCGCGAACGCTTCGACGCCGTGACGGCGATCGATCGATCGACTGACGACGAATTCCCCGGGAAAACGCGCGCAGAAGGACGCCGATGTCGAAGATACCCCGCGACGACGCGCGCGTAATCACGTCGATATCCCTCCCGGCACGGAACTCCCGCTCGAGCTCGGGACGAAGGTGCACTGTCGGTGGCGAGGAAAGGATGAGTTTTACCAGGCAAAGGTCATCGAGCGACGACCGGGACGAGGGAAATCGGACGAGGATTACGAGTATTACGTGCACTACGAACAGTTTAATCGACGGATGGACTCGTGGGTGAGCTTGGGAGAGATGGATCTGTCGACCTTGGTGGTCGTGGAGAAGACAGAAGACGGGAAGAAGAAGAAGGACGCGCACGAGCCAGACGCCGAGCACGCGGAGTTTGATCCGAAGGCGTTGCAGGAGCACGAAGAGTTCACCAAGGTTCGTAACATCTTGCAGATCGAACTCGGGAAGCACGAGATGGACACGTGGTATTTCTCACCGTTCCCACCAGAGTATAACGACTGTCAAAAGTTGTACTTTTGCGAGTACACGTTGCAGTTTTTCAAGCGTAAAGAGCAGCTACAGCGTCACTTGAAGAAGAATGAGATGCGACACCCGCCCGGGGATGAGATTTACCGCAAAGGCAAGCTGAGCTTTTTCGAGATCGATGGGAAGAAGCACAAGTTGTTTTGTCAAAACTTGTGTTACTTGGCGAAACTGTTTTTAGATCACAAGACGCTGTACTACGACGTCGACTTGTTTTTGTTCTACGTCTTGATGGAGTGCGACGAACGCGGGTATCACATCGTCGGTTACTTTTCCAAGGAAAAGTGCTCAGAAGAAGGATACAACTTGGCGTGTATCCTCACGTTACCCCCGTACCAGCGAAAGGGTTACGGGAAGCTGTTGATATCGTTCTCTTACGAGCTGTCCAAGATCGAAGGCAAGGTCGGCACCCCCGAGCGTCCGCTCAGCGATCTCGGTTTGGTATCGTACCGCGGCTACTGGACGCGCGAGCTGTTAAAAATTCTCGGCGACGAGTCCAAGCAGTTCCTCTCCATAAAAGACCTGAGCGAGATGACGATGATCAAGACCGAGGACATCATCTCCACCCTCCAGCACCTCGGTTTGCTCGCCTACACCAAGGGCGCGTACGTCATCTGCGCTTCGCCCGAGCTCATCGAGAAGCATTTCAAAGCCGCCGGCAGCGGCGGCGTACCGTGCGATCCCGAAGCGATCATTTGGTCCCCGTACGACCCCGAGCGCGCGAGGGACTTGTAATTTCACACCTAGCCACGATAGACAGAACCTCCGTCGCGCGCGTAACCGCCGCAGTCGGCGCCTCGCGCGCGCTCTCCCCATGCGCGACCGCGCGCGCGAGATTCGCCTCGTCACCCTCGGTCTGTCGCCCCGGGACACGCACGCGAGATGCGTCGACCTCGCGCGCGAGCTCGACGACGCGGTGCGCGACGTGACGGCGCGCATCGACGCCCGCGCGACCGCACACGCGAATGCGCTCGCGACGCTTCGACGACGCATCGAACACCTGCGCGCGCGCGTGCGCGACGTCGGGTCGAGCTCGAGCGCGCGGACGGTGATGCACGCGGCGCGGTACCCGATGGGCGCGCGAAACGGAGACGTGGAACGGATGTTCGGGACGAGCGCGCCGACGACGACGGCGGCGAGCGCGGCGGAGGACGAAGGCGACGCGGAACGGAAAATGATGGAGGAGTTACTGGCGATCGAACGACAGACGGTACATCGAGAGATGACGGCGGAGATGTTTTATGCGAGCGAGACGCGCGAGAGCGCGAGCGGGCGCGCGCGGGTGGTGAGCGGGCGGGACGGATTGGGGACGTTGCCGGCGAGTTTGGAGAGCTTGAACGAGTGTTTGTTGTTTAATTCCGACGTGAATCCGTACGTGGAGTACGCGCTGGTGGATAATTTGATGGACGGTGAGGACGATGGTGGTCGGGGCGATGAAGACGGCGAAGACGAGGGACCGCGCGAGGGAGGGGAGTACGAGGACGATTGGAAAAATTTGGCCGAGGCGCCAAAGTCGATGCAAAACGCGTTGTATGATTCCATGCAAGCCACGCAGTTTGGATTTCGACCGACGATGGGCGCGATGCCGTCGCTGGATTTACCCACATCGCTGCCTTCGTTACGCTATGCGGCGGACATCAGCTGGTCCGGGGCGACGAAGACGGCGGCCCCCATAGCGCCTTCGTCCACGGCGACGCCGCTACCCGACGTCGTCGTGACGCCCTCGGTGCTGGCGCCGCCGCCACCTTTGCCACCGACGCCGCCACCACCGCCACCACTGCCTCGGGAAAATTTGCACGCGTCCGCGCCGCCGGCGCAGCTCCCACCGGGCGCGAACGTCGGCGACGGCGGGCGGAGCGCTCTCATGGACGCGATTCGCAACAAGGACAACAAATCGAGGTTGCGCAAACGTGGGTCAGCGGCGCCGAGCGCGGACGCCGCACCGCCGCCACCTCGCGGCGCGCCGATGGAACCCGACTTACGAGGCGCGCTCATGGACGCTATTCGCGCGAAACCGATGCTGAAATCGTCGAGTCGCCCCGAGTTGAGCGACGGCGATCCGCCCGCCGCGGCGCCGCCCGCGCCGCCGCGACAAATGTCCATGATGGAGGAGTTAGCGAACAGTTTAGGACGACGTCGCTCCGCCATCGTGGCATCCGGCGACCACGACGTGCGCGAGAAGGTCATCGAGACGACGACCCAACGCCCGAGTGGCATCGTCGGCTTGGGCGACTTCATCAAGGCGAAGGAGAGCGCGACGAACTGCGACGAAGACCAAGACGACGACGTGAGCGATTGGGATAGCGACTAAGAATATAGAACTAGACGCGCTAAGATGCTACCACCGCCCCTGATCGCGACGATCAAAGCTTTGACCGCCGCGCGTTGAACGCGGCAAACTTTTCCCGCGCCACGGCTCTGTAATTCGCGAACGCGCGCCGCCGTTCCGCCGCGCGCGCCTCATCCACGCCCAGCCCATCGTGAATCGCGCGCTTAATCGCGCTCGCCCCTCCCGGCGCCATCTCGCACACCGCCATCGCCATCTCCATCGCCTTCGCCTTCGCCGACGCCGCGTCCTTCGTCGTCGCGCACGTCAACCCCAGCGCCTCCGCCCGCCTCGCGTCCATCGCTCGTCCGAACACCGAGCACGCCCGCGCCGCGTTCGCCCCGACGCTCCGACTCAGCTTCACGCTCAGTCCCCAGCTCGGTAAGATCCCGATCGTCGCGTGCGTGTCCACGAACCGCGCGTCCTCGCTCGCCACCAACGCGTCGCACCCGAGCGCGAGCTCGAATCCCGCGTTCACGCAGTCCCCGTGCACCGCGCCCACGATCGGCGCCTCGCACGCCTCCATCGCCAGAACCGGATCGCTCGCGACGTCCCGCTCGTCCATCGCGAACACCTCGCGCGCGGCGCGCAGATCGATTCCGCTGCAAAAGTGTCTCGACGCGCCGCTCCCGCACAGCACGACGACGCGCGCGCCGTCGTCCCGCGCGAGCGCCCGCGCGAGCGCGCGCACCGCGTCCGCGCTCGCGAGCGCGTTCCCGCGCGCGGGGTTATCGATCGTGATCACGCGCACGCCGCGCGCGTCGAGCGTCACGTCGATCATCGCGTCGCGTCGCTCGCGTCGCGCGCGCGTCGAAGTGCGCGACGCGTCGTCCGCGCGCGCCCGCGGTGTGTCCACTCCGATTCCAATTCCAATTCCAACGCGTTCGTCCGCGACGCCGCGCGACGCGTCGAGGCGACGTCTCGCGCGTCCGCCTCGCGTCGCGTCGCGCTCTACTCGGTCGCCTCGCCGCGTCGCGCGTCGTCGCCGAACGTCGGCGCGGGCGCTTTGGTCGTCGTCGCGCCTCGCGCGGCTTCGAATCGCGCCGTCGCGGCTTTCGCCGGATCGTACGTCGATCCGGGGAGCTTGTACCGCGGCTCGCCGTTCGGCGGCGGCGGCGTGCACGGCGTGATCATGTTGCACGTCACCTCGGCGCGCGCGGCGGACGCCGTCGCGAGCGTCGTCGCGAGGGCGACGGTGACGACGAATCCGACGATCGGGCGGTCGCGCGCGGCGTCGGCGTCGGCGTCGGCGGCGCGCGACGCGCGGGCGACGCGCGCGCGCGGCGTCGCGCGGCGCGCGCGCGCGGGCGTCGAAGCGCGCGCGGCGGGGCGCGCGAGAGGCGCGCGGGCGAGCATGGCGACGGCGCGATGGGCGTCGATGAGTGGCGTAACGGTCGCGACGACACTCGCGCGCGAATCGATCGATGCGCGGCGACGACGGCGACGGCGAGGAGGACGAGGAGGACGAGGAACGACGCGCGGCGGAGTGCGACGCGCTTCGCGCGATCTACGGCGACGAGCGCGTCGTCGTCGCGACGGTGGACGCGCGCGGGACGCGCGTCGTCGAGGTGTCGCTCTGGCGCGGCACGTGGCGGTGTCGCGCGACGCTCGGTGAGAAATACCCATCGCGCGAACCTCCAGACGTGCGGTTCGTGTGTTTGACGACGCGGGACGACGGCGCGCGGGCGTGCGAGCGCGCGGCGGAGGCGGGGGTGGAGGACGCGTGGGAGGCGACGGGGAGGGAGTGCTGCGTCTTCGCGCTCATCGAACGCGCGCGCGAACGCGTGGACGCGCTCGAGGACGGCGATCGGCGCGCGCGCGAGGACGAGGGTGCGGGTGCGGGTGACGTCGACGCGGCGCCGGCGGCGATCGCGGGGACGGCGGGGACGGCGGGCGCGGAGGACGACGCGAGACGGGCCGACGTGCGATCGAGGTTGACGTCTCGCGAGCCCGTGGTGGAGAAGAAGAGCGTGTTTCAGGCGCACGTGTGCGTGGGGGTGAAAGACGTGAGTGAAGTGGCGATCGTGATGGATATTTTGAACGAGTCGAGGAGGGTGCGAGCGGCGACGCATAATATTTTGGCGTATCGAGTGTCGAGGAACGACGCGTCGAAAACGTTTTACCAGGATCACGACGACGACGGCGAGACCGCGGCGGGTGGGCGATTGCTTCGGTTGCTCGTGCTCGCAGACGCGCGAGACGTCGTCGTGGTCGTCTCGCGCTGGTACGGGGGGATCCATCTGGGACCGGCGAGATTTCACGTCATAAACGCGTGCGCCAAGGACGCTCTCGTGGCTCTAGGAGAGATTCATCAATAGCGCGTCGTAAGACGTTGTAGCGGCTAGTGCTAGTACACCAAGAGTAGATCTCTCGACGATTCATTCTACGTCGGCGCGTCGTTCGCGACGATGCGCGCCCAAAGCCTTCTCAACTCGCGTACCCCCAACGCCTCTAAATACTCGGCGTTGCGCTCGCGAATGTCCTCGCGTTCCTCCAGGCGATACCACGTGTCTTCCGCCCTTTCGATGTCGCACGCGCGGAGCAAGTGTACCGTCGGAAACGGACTCCTCGACGTGTAATTCGACGCCTCGCTCTCGCCGTCGAACGCGGCGAGCGGATGAAACGGCACGACGGTCACCGTCTCGCCGCCCGTCGTCGCCTCGCACGCGTCCTCCGCCTCGCGCACCGGTCCGCGCATGAATCCTTCCCAGTCATCGTTCCATCCGTTTTCAAACACGATGAGCGTCGTCGCGCTCTCGTCTCGCGCGCACGCCGCCAGTCGCCGCGTCTCTCGCGCGAGGACGTCCCCGTAGCCGCCGCCGCCGTCGTCGCCGCGCACGACCTCGATCGCGAACGTCTTCGCCATCGACGCCCTCGCGAACGGACACAAATTCATGCCGATGATGACGTCGGTCAACCAGCGCGTCGTGGCGTCGCGCGCGTCGCGCGCGGCGGCGCCGTCCGACGAAGCTCTAACTGTCCTGACGCGCGTTCGCGCCGCTCGTCGCGCGCGCGAACGGCGCGCGCGCGCGAGCGGGGGCGACGCGCGCGACGACGACGCGTCGCGCGACGCCGCGACGCGCGCGCGCGCGAGGAAACGGGACATGCGCGCCGATGTGTGTGGATTTAAAACGACGCGCGACGACGCTCAACTAAAAGCGCGTCGGAGCATGAACAAGTGCAAGACGATGAGATAGACGGAAAACGCCGTGCGAGTCGCCCTGCTCTTCATGAGCATCTTTCCGCTCGTCAAACCGATGCGATCGTGAATCGGAAGCGAGGACGCGGAGTCTTCGACCTCCCGCTCGCGAAACGCGGCGAAGGGGTTCAAGCGCGCCAGGTACCGACGGCGATACCGCTGGACGACGCCGCCGGCGTCGCCGCCGGGGATGTCTGACTCGGCGTTGACGCCACCGAAACAACCGTAACGCGCGGCGCGGCGCCGCATGCCGTCGACCGCGGCTGCCGTACGTTCGCTTTCGATGTTGAGCGTCACCGCGCCGCACGAATAACGCGCGTTCTTCGCGCTTTGCGACTGCGCCGTAGACGCCGCGACGGCGCCGTCGGTGACGGGTATGCCTTCCGCGTCGACGCGCAGGATTGTCGTCCGGCCACCCGACGACGCTAATTGCTTGGAATAGTAATTTTGCACGTACTGAAGTTTTTCGAACAGCTGCACGCTGTCGGCTTCGAGCTTTGCCTTCGCGTCCTCGGCGGCGATTTTGTCCTGCTCGAGCCTAGCCGCGCGCTCGTCCAGTTCACCCACCCTACGCTTGAATCGATCGCGTTGAGATGTGAGGATCGTGAGCAAATCTGTCGACTCCGAGGACGCCGCGTTCACTTTCATCGGAGACCCGTTCACGGCTCTATCCTCGATGATTTCCGAGAGTCGCGTCGCTAAATCGGTCTCGAGCGTCGCGACCATCTCCGCCGTTTCGGTGTACTTGCGCTCGGCACTCGCTTGCGCACCTCGTGCGATTTCAAGAGAAGTGGTCGCTTCTTCTGTTTCGCGCCTTGCTACCGTGAGTTCGGCGGCGAGCTTTTTGTTTCGCTCGCGCAACGATTGCATCGCCTCCGCGCCGCTCGCCGACGATTCGTCACCGCCCGCCGCGGCGTCGTCATCGCCGACCTCCAGGCCACTGATTTCTTGCAACATCTTGACGCGATTCGTTAGTGTGGCTATTTCAGCCTTTAACTTTAACGTCGCCGACTCAGACGGTTGCGCCGTTTCGCGCGCTTTCAAAACCTCTTGTCTAAGCGCGACGATTTGCGCGTTCAGCGATTCCCGTTCGGCGGCGTGTTTTTCTTCAGACTCCTTCGCACGCGCCGCGTTCGATTCGACCTCCGCCGCGAGCTGAGACACCATGCGTTCCTTTACCGCGAGCTTCTCGGCGAGCCTGGACTCAGCGTGCTCGTCTCGACTCGTCGTCGCCCTTTCCGTAGCGCGCGCGGCTTCGACGTGCGCCTCCAACGCCTCCTCGCGACGACGCAATTCCTCACCCAAAGTCACCAACTCTTCTTTTTCCGCCGCGTTTCTCGCCTCGTTCGTCTCCATCGCGTTCTCAACGTCGAATAATTTACTCGCCATCTCGTCGTATTGCTTCTGTAAAGCACCGAGCTTTTGTTCCGCCGCCGCTTTGCCTTGTCGCGCCGCATCCGCGCTCGATTCCGCCGCGCGCTTCTTCGCCTCCATCGTCTTCATCGCCTCGTCAATCTTCTCCTGCATTTTCTCTTTCATCGCACTCATCAAGCTCTCCGCGTTCGCCCCCGACGTGGACGCCGCGAACGACGCCTTTTTCGCCGCGTCCCGTTCCACGCGCGCCGCCTCCAGCTCGCGCCGACACGTCGCCATCGTCGACAACGCCTCCTCCGGCGCTCCGGCCACCAGCACCGCCCCGTCCCCGATGATCGCGCGCACGCACGCTAAGTCTTCCTCCCTGCACCGCGTCAACCGCTTCACCTCCTCGGTGAGCGCCAGCGTCGTCGCCTTGCCGTCGCTCGCCGCGCGCGTCAGCTTCTCCTTCAATCGCCGTTTCTCCTCCCGTTCCGCCGCCGCGCTCGCGTCGCACCGCGCCCGCGCGTCGCGCATCGCCCGTTGCACCTCGTTCCAGTTCAAATCTCTCCATTGACGCGCCAGGCGCGACGCGTCGTCGTCGAACGTCGCCGATGTCGCGCTCGAGCGATCGTCGCTGAACAGCGATTCCGCCGCGCCGTCGATCGCGTCCAGCGCGCTCGTGATGGCGCTGTCGAAGTCCTCGAACGACGGCGCGTACGCCGCGAGCGACGGCGCGAGCGACGCCGACGCGGGCGCGGGCGCCGGTGGCGACGGCGACGGCGGTTCGGCGTCGTCAACCATGACGGGGCGTCGGCGCGCGCGTCGCGGTGTGGCGACGCGCGACGCGCGCGCGTCGCGTCGGCGCCGAGGCGCGTCGAAATGTCCTCCGGCGCCTCCCGGCGCGAAGGCGTCGGAATCGACGCGCGCGCGGTGGACGCGCGCGACGACGGCGTGGGAATCCAATCGACACTTCACGACGCGCGGCTCGCGCGGCGCATGCGCGCGCGCGCGCCCTCGTCGACGGCCTCGATCGCGGCGCATCGAACGCGCACTACTACACCGGCGCCGACGCGTCGACGCGTCGCGAGACGCGCGGAAACGACGACGGCGCGCGCGGACGAGACGCGCGCGAGAGGTCGAGACGGTCGACGAGACGGCGGGATGACGAGACGCGCGCCGAGCGTCGCGCGCGCGCGTCGACGCGGCGGCGGCGGTCTGTGCGGGCTGGGCGCGACGTCGTCCCGCGCGGTTTCGAAGGATTCCGTCATCTTCACGTTCGAGCGCGGTCGCGCGGACGGTGCGCGCGCGCGTCGCGCGTCGGGAGCGAACGAGACGGCGCGAACGAGACTGCGCGCGCGTCGCGCGTCGGGAGCGAACGAGACTGACGCGCCGCGTTCGCAGGTTCCAAGGACATGAAAGAGCTGCTCGGTAGCAAGGGCAGCGGGTTGGCGGAGATGGCGAGATTAGGTTTGCGCGTTCCCGCGGGTTTCACCGTCTCGACGCGGTGCTGCGAGCGTTACGAGCAGTCGGGAATGGACTTCGTGCGTCGGGAGCTCTGGGAAGAAGTTTTGGACGGCGTCGCGTTCATCGAGAAGACGACGAAGCGGACGGTGTTTCGATCCGGGTGCTCGTTGGTAGCCGCGCCGCCGCTGTTGCTGAGCGTTCGATCGGGCGCGGCGGCGAGCATGCCGGGGCAGATGGACACGGTGCTGAATCTCGGGATGAACGACGAGTGCGCGCAAGCGTGCGTGAACGCCGGGTTCGATGCGCGATGGGTCTACGATTCGTACCGCCGTTTGATCTCGATGTTTGGCGACGTCGTCGAACATCTTCCGAAACAAGATTTTGAACGCGCGCTCACGAAGGCGAAGGAAACGAATAACGCTCGTTACGACACCGAACTCGACGCCGAGGCGCTGAAACTGCTTTGCGAGGAATTCAAAGCCATCTACGCGAAGCACGGCAAAGTCTTCGAGCAGGACGCGATGAAACAGTTGGAACAGAGTGTCGTCGCGGTTCTTGAATCGTGGAACACGCCGCGCGCGGTCGAGTATCGCGAAATCAATCGCATCACTGGTCTTCGCGGCACGGCGGTAAACGTACAGCAGATGGTTTTCGGGAACATCAACGACAATTCCGGCGCCGGCGTGTGCTTCACGCGCAATCCGGCTGACGGCGCGGATGAGACGTACGGTGAGTACCTCGCGCAATCGCAAGGAGAAGACGTCGTCTCGGGCGTGCGGACACCGATGGGGCTGAAAGCTATGGCGGAAGCGCAACCGAAGGCGGCGGAAGAGCTCGAATCGGTGTGCGACGCGCTCGAGGACGATTTCAAAGACATGTTAGACATCGAGTTTACGATCGAAGATGGCGAGCTTTACATTTTGCAATGTCGTGTCGGCAAAAGAACGGGAACGGCGGGCGTGCGAATCGCGACGGAGATGTTTGCGGAGGGAATCATTTCAAAAGATGAAGCACTCATGAAAGTCAACGCGCAAAGTCTCGAGCAGGTTCTGCATCCAGTTTTTCTTCTCGACGCCGCGTCGCCGGATTACTCGTCGAAAATCGTCGCCAGCGGTTTACCCGCGTCTCCAGGCGCGGCCGTCGGTCGAATCGTGTTTTCTTCCAAGGAAGCGAAAGAGTACAAATCACAAGGGAAACCGTGCATTCTGGTGAGGGAAGAGACGAGCGCAGACGACATAGGAGGCATGTACGCGGCGGAAGGCATTTTGACCGCGCGGGGAGGGATGACATCGCACGCCGCCGTCGTCGCTCGGGGATGGGGCAAGCCGTGCGTGAGCGGATGTGGCGCCATCAGCTTTAAGAATGATCGCGAGATTCGCTTCGGGACGAGCGATCGCACGTATCGCGCCGGTCACACGATTTCCATCAACGGCGCGACCGGTGAGGTGATCGACGCAGAACTCGCGGTGGCGCCGAGCACGATTGAGACTTTCTTACCTCTCAAGACTCTGATGCACTGGGCCGATGAGAAGCGCCGTGTTGAGATCCGAGCCAACGCGGACACGCCCGAGGACGCGGCGGCGGCGATTCGCAACGGCGCGAAGGGCATCGGATTGGTTCGCACAGAACACATGTTCTTCTCATCGACCGAACGCGTGCACGCAATTCGCGAGTTTATCATCGCGCAAGATGAGCAAGCGCAAAAGGTGGCGCTCGAAAAGTTGGAAAAGTTTCAGTACGAAGATTTCAAAGGAATTCTGAAATCTGCCGGGGGCTTTCCCGTGACGATGCGCTTGATCGATCCACCTCTTCACGAATTCTTGCCGTCCCGCGAAAAACTGCGCGAAGGAGCGGCGAACGAAATGTCCAAGTACATTCACGGAAAATCAGCGCACGACATCATCGAAATCGCGGAGAGCATGCGCGAGCACAACCCAATGCTTGGTTTCCGCGGCTGCCGATTAGGATGCGTCAAGCCTCGCATTACGCGCATGCAAGTCCACGCGTTTTGTCGAGCCGCGATCGATCTCATCGCCGAGGGCGTGCCCGTGGAACCTGAAATCATGGTCCCGCTCGTGAGCACAGTGGAGGAGTTTCACAACCAACGGGATTTGATCTGGGATGTCATACGAGATCTCGGGCGCGAAAATCAGGCTCCGCCGATGCGCGTGCAAGTCGGCGCCATGATCGAAACTCCGCGAAGCGCGCTCATCGCCGGCGAGCTCACGCGCGCAGGCGCCAGCTTCTTCTCTTTCGGCACAAATGATCTCACGCAAATGACGTACGGATTCTCCCGCGACGATAGCGACGCCTTCGTCAAGCCTTACAAAGACATGGGCATTCTCCAAAGCGACCCGTTCGAGATTCTGGACACCGTCGGCGTGCGCGAACTCATCTCCATCGCCGCCGAACGCGCGCGCGCCGTGCGCCCGGACGTCGAGCTCGGAATATGTGGCGAGCACGGCGGTGATCCAAAGTCTTTAGTCACCATCGACGCGCTGGACTTGGACTACGCCTCGTGTTCGCCGTCGCGCGTGCTCGTCGCGCGCCTCGCCGCCGCGCAAGCCGCCGTCGGCGGCGCGCCGTCCAAACAGCGAAAGCGCGCCGCGCGCTCGCACGCCTCCCCAGCCGCGTGATCCACCCTTACACTTTAGATTTTACGCTTTTACGACGCCATCACGTTTCTTCGTCCTCATCCGTCGAATCGTCGAGTCGTCGAGTCGTCGAGTCGTCGAGTCGTCTCGCCGCGGCCACCTGGCGCCAACGACCACATGACGACAGTGTTCATCGCGTCGCGTCACACCGCGGCGCGCGTCCGCCGACGCGCGGCCGCGTGAGAAACGCGCGCGATGGAGAGCTTCCACGAGCACTCCTACGAGCTCTCGCGCCTGGCGCGCGGTGAAAGCAGCGCCGACGTCGCGCGCGCCAAAGATGATTTCCAAGCGACGTCGCCCGCGAATTACGTCCCCACGCGCGCCGAACTCGTCGGAGGCGTCGTCGGAGGCTCGGAAACCGACGCCACGCACCTGCGTTTGCAACGCATGGCGGCGTTCGAGTCGCACGATTACGACCCGATCGATAACGATCTCGAGGAGGACGCGCTGCGGGGACGCACGCGAGAAGACTATAAACGCGAACGAGCGTGGAAGTGGGCGACGAGCGTGATGATCGGTGCGGTGATGGGAATCGTGGCGTTCGTGATCGATGGATTGGTGGATAAGCTGAATTTGTTTCGGTACGGGGTGATCGGAGATAAGGTTGGGACGGACGGATACGCGCGGTTCGTCGCGTGGTTGCTGCACGCGGTGGTGAGCTGCGCGTTCGCGGCTGTCGCGGGAGGGCTGGTGTCGTACGTGGAACCGCTCGCCGCGGGATCGGGGATCCCGGAGTTGAAGACATACTTGAACGGCGTCCACCTCAAGGGGCTTTTGCGGTTGAAGACGGTGGTGGCGAAGCTGGGGGGGATTTCGTTTAGCATCGGCGCGGGATTAATCGCGGGCAAGGAGGGACCGTTCGTGCACGGAGGTGGGTTAGTCGGGGGTGGGTTGAGCGCGTTCGGGTCAAACACGCTCGGCTTCAAATTGAAATATCCCGCGTGGTTCCGAGATGATCGACATAAACGGGACTTTGTCGCCATCGGCACCGCCACGGGCGTGGCGGTGGCGTTCGCCGCGCCCATCGGCGGCATGTTGTTCACCGTGGAGGAGGGTGCGAGTTTTTACAACTCGGACATGTTATGGCGCGGGTTTTTAGCGACGTGCACGGGCGTGCTCACGATGCACTGGCTTGAACAGCTCGATTTCGACGCCGGAGACTTCGCGCGCGCGCGGTTCGGCACCCATCGCGACTTTGGATTGTACACGGACAGCGAGGCGGATTACTCAAAGAATTATTGGTGGTACTTTTGGGAGGTACCGATTTTCATCGCCATGGGTGTGTGCGGTGGTTTACTCGGCGCTGCGTTCGTGAACTTGAACGTGAAAATCACGCAGTGGCGCGCCAAGTACATTCCCGTGACGGATCGGAGAAAGCGCTTGCTCGAAGTGATCGCCATTGCGGGGATCACGTCGACGCTATTTTTCTTCTTCATGTCCGTGTCGCCGTGTAAGGATATCCCTCTGCCGTTGCGAGCTGGGACGGCGGACAGTCTCGACGACATGTCCAATTCGAGCTTTGAGTACGGGGTGGAGACGAGAGACGAGATTCGCAACGATTTCTTCAAGCAGCTGTATTGCCCGGATGGTCAATACTCGGTGTACGGGCAATTATTTTACAACCCACTGGCGACGTCGTTCAAGTTTTTGCTCCATCTCGGCGAAGTCGGCGAGTTTGGCGGTGACAGTGCGCACCCTTTCCCGATCGGTGCGTTGATATGGTACTTCCTCTTGACGTTCTGTTTGATGACGGTGACGTACGGCATCGGAGCCCCGACGGGGCTCTTCGTGCCGTCGCTCGCCGTCGGGGCTTCTTTCGGTCAACTCTGCGGACGCGTGGTGGCACACATCGCCGCTTCGAGAGGAAGCGATGTGAAGATTAACTTGCACGCCTACGCCATCATCGGCGCGGCTGCAAATCTCGGCGGGGCGACGAGAATGACCATTTCGATCACCGTTTTAGTCATGGAAACGACGGGTTCGATGCAGTTAATTATTCCACTCATGTTGACGATTTTCACCGCCAAGGCCGTGGGTGATCGATACGGGCACGGCATTTACGACACGCACATCAAAATCCGCGGAGCGCCGTTCTTGGAAGAGCCCGAGCTCGCTGGACCGACTGGAGACAAGCTTCGAGTGAACGAAGTCATGAGCGACGAGTTGGTGACGCTTCAGCCCGTGATGCGCGTGAAGGATTTGCTACAGATCCTCACTCAAACCCCGCACGGGGCGTATCCAGTGACCGAACACCCGCCCGCGTACGCGGGCGAAGATTTCGAGCTGCACGGCTCCATCACGAGGAATCTGTTGCTCAAGATGCTCCTGCACAGAATTTCCTTCGTCGACGCGAGCGGCGGTGGACGCGTGGGCGGAGACAATCTGTTCACCAACCCGCGCGAACGCGACGATTTGCTCGAGCAATTGAAGCAAATTCCGTTCAAAGTGCCGAGCGCGCGCGAGGTGGCCCATCGCGTGTCGGAAGAAGACATTCGCACGATGTCCGTCGACTTGCGAAGTTTCATGCAGCGCCACCCGTTCCTCGTGCACGCCGACGCGCGCGTCAGCCGCGCCTACCGTCAATTCCGAACGATGGGTTTGCGTCACATGTACGTCATGCCTTCCCGCCCTCGCGTCGTCGGCTTGCTCACGCGCAAAGACATCATTCAAGAGCGCACGAGCCTGACGTTGGGCTTGTACGCGCGCGGCTTGGCGCGTCCGCCCGCGCGAACCGTCTCCCGCACGTCGGAGCCCCCCCACGACGCTCGCGACGCCGCCGTCGCGTCCACCGCCACCGCCCTCACCCCGAGCGCCGCCCTCGACGACGACGACGACGCCAAGCTCCCCTACATTCCCTACTACGCCAACAACTCGGCGACGACGGACGACGGCGACGACGCCGCCGCGAGCGCTCGCGCGTCCCACGCTTCCGACCTCGACGCCGCGCGCGCGTCCAACCCATTCATCGATGCCGCGTCGACGCTCCGTCGTCGATGACCGTCGAGAATAGCGCGCATCAGCATCGTTGTAACGCCGCGCGTTCGCGTCTCGCGTCTCGCGTCTCGCCTCGGCGCTCGAACTCAAAACCCTAACGAGCCACGTCAGCGGCGCGTCGTTTCTCCGGCGTCAAATCGCCCCTCCCCATCGCGCACGACGCGTCGCGCGCGATGGGGGCGTACCTCAGCCAACCGGTCACGCGCAAGGACTCCACCGACGGCGCCGACGCGCGCTTCGCGTACGGCACGACCGCGATGCAGGGGTGGCGAACGAACATGGAGGTGCGACGACGACGAGATGACGCGGACGAGACGACGCGACGACGGCGGCGCGCGCGTCGTCGCGACGGACGGCGAACGCGACGACGACGGACGCGCGATGGGAAAGAAACGCGACGCGACGAAGCGCGAGCGCGAGCGATGGAGACGACGACGCGCGAGGGACGGCGAAAGCGCGCGACGGCGGGGACGACGACCTGGCGAAGACGCGAGGCGGAGGCGCGAAAGCGGAGGGACTGACGAGCGCGCGACGCGCGATGAAACAGGACGCGCACGCGACGATATTGGATTTGGACGCGGATACGGCGTTTTTTGCGGTGTTCGATGGACACGGGGGGAAGGAGGTGGCGATGTACGCGGCGAAGCGCCTGCACGAGACGCTGAAGGAGACGGAGAGCTACGTCGCGGGGGACGTCGCGAGAGGGTTGGAGGAGAGTTTTCTCGCGCTCGATCGGAAAATGCTGGCGAAGGAGGCGGCGGGAGAGTTGAAGGCGTTCAGGGCGGGCGGAGAAAAGGACGATTCGAGCGGGTTCGGGGGATTGCTGGGGGACGGCGCGAGCGCCGAGGAGCAAAAGAATCGGCGAGCGGAGATCAACGCCAAGCTTCGCGCGGCGTTGATCGAACAGGTCAAGGAGTCCAACCCGGACATCGATGAAAATGATATTAAATTTGATTTTGAATTGGAGGATGGAGATTTTAACGAAATTGCGAGCTCGAGCGGCGGCGACGGCGGCGACGACGCCTCGCACGAAAATTGGACGGGCCCGCAAGCGGGCGCGACCTCGGTCGTGGTGTGCGTTCGCGGTGACAAGGTGTATTGCGCCAACGCCGGGGACTCTCGAGCGGTATTCTCGCGGAAAGGCGGCGAGGCTGTCGAGATGAGTGAGGACCACAAACCGATGAATGACGGCGAGCGCAAGCGCATCATAAACGCGGGCGGTTTCGTCAGCGAAGGACGAGTCAACGGCTCGTTGGCACTGTCTCGCGCGTTGGGAGACTTTGAGTACAAGATGAACAAAGAGCTCGACGAAAAGCAGCAAGCGGTGACGGCGTTTCCGGAGATTAGAGAATTCCAACTGCAAGAGGGCGATGAGTTTATGATTCTCGCGTGCGACGGCATTTGGGATGTCATGTCGTCGCAAGAGTGCGTGAATTTCGTGAGAGAGCGACTCGTTGCGAAGCTCAAGTCGGGCGAGAGCGACTTGAAACTGAGTCAAATATGCGAGGAGCTTTGCGACAGGTGTCTGGCGCCCGACACCAGAGGCTCGGGCCTGGGATGCGATAACATGAGCGTCGTCGTCGTCCTACTGAAGAAATTTTGTTCGATTGCGTGAGCGAGCATCGAGCGGAAGGCGTAATCACGCGTAGACTTCTTAATACTGTTGTTGAAACCATACAAGTACTACTACTACCGCACCCGCTCCTCGTCTCTCGCGTTCAACACGTCGACGCCTTCTCGCTCGAGCTCGTCCGCCAGAGCCATGACGAGGGGTTTGTGGAACCGAGCGCGCGCGTTGATGAAGAAGTTGCCGATGGCAAACTCGCTCGACCCGATCTCGCGCGCCAACCGCCGCTTCTCCTCCCGCGTCGGGAACGGATGATCGAAATGGGCCAGTATCCACGACCGCAGCACTCGCTGCCCCTCCTTCGACCCGAGCCTTCGACGCCGCGGCTCGGCGTCCCTCGACGCGACGGCTCGCGCCTTCTCCGCCCGCAGTCGCGCCGACGCGAACGCCGCGCGAATCCCCGACCTCGCGCACTTCGTGATTCCCGACGGAAGCGTGAGCTCCATTTTCGCCCGCAGCGTCTCGAATCGCCGCTCGACGTCGTCCAGTCGCCGCTCGTACGCCGCGAGCGCGTCGTCGCGCATGTCGCGTCGAGTGTCGATTTGAGTCCTCGAGCGGCGCGCGCGACGCCACTCGGCGACGTCCCTCGGCGACGATCGCGCGCGACGAGCGTCTCGCGCGCGCGATCGAGCGTTTTCCGCGCGTCCTCACGCGCGTTCCCGCGCGTCGTCGCGCGTCGTCGTGTGTCGCGTCGAGCGTTTTTCGCAGTCGAAAAGAAGCGTTTTGAAAAAGGTGTTCAGTGTTGGCGTCGCGCGCGCGCGGCATCGACACCATCTCGCGACGCGCGCGACCGCGCGCGACGGTCGATCGCTCGAACGCCGAGTCTCGCGCGCGAACGGACGCGACGCGACCGCGGTACGGTCGCGACGCCGCCGCCGCCGCCGACGACGACGACGACGGAGACGGAGACTCGACTCAACACTAAAATGTTGAGCGGCGCGCCGATCGACGGCGCGCGACGCGAGGCGAAGGGCTCGAACGACGTCGCGACGGGACGACGCGATGGGAAGGATTTGGACATGTCGCCGGTGCGAGCGTCGACGAAGCTGGCGACGCGGGCGCGGTACGCGGCGATCGACGAGGACGCGGGCGAGGAGGACGCGGCGAGCTTCGTCGACGCGGATGATCGAATGCCGTTCGGTCGCGCGAGTGATTTCCCGCCGTCTTACGGCGAGGCGAAGGCGTTGAAACGCGTTGAGGGCGAGGCGTCGGTGAGCGGGGAGCCGTCGAGCGAGGAGGAGGATCTCGAGGCGGCGACGCCGAGGGACGAACTCGGATTTGAAGTTCCGGAGAGTCTGCGAGAGACGCACGAGGCGCGACGCGCGGTGCGCGCGGATCACAGGATTCGACAGATGGAATATTTAGAGGTGTATCGGAACGTACCGGAGAAGCAGAGGGGCGTGGGCGGAGACGCGTGTTTGGCGCTCGCGGTGAATGGAATTCATCCGGACCACCGCGCGGAGATTTGGGCGGAAAAGCTCAAGGCGCACGTGAAGCAGTACTCGAGTTCGCATTCGTTTTATCAGTACTTGGAACTCGGGCAGGCGTCGTTGAGCGACGCCGAGCGAGAGCTCATCGAGGGTGACGTGCGCGCGGCGTGCCCGACGCATCCACTGCTTCGCTCGGATGTCGCGGAATCGACGTCCAGATCGACGTCTTCGTCTTTCACGCACGCGTTCGCGAACACGGCGAGCGAGGGGTTCGTGCTCGGTGGAAAGGGCGTCGCATTTCAAGATTTCCCTAGGACGCTGATAAACATATTGATAGCCGCCGCCGAGCGGAGTCCGCACGGGTACTGCTCAGGATTCGTCGTTCCCGCCGCCGTGATGCTGTTGCTCACCGAAGACGAAGAGGCGTCGTTTTGGATGCTCGCTGGGTTCACGGAAGACGTGCTGTCGAGCGTCATCTCGCGCTCGTGCATAAATCTGTACGCCGAAGCCAAGTACATCGACTTGGACGTCATGCTCCACGAACCCGAATTGGCGGCGCATTTGAACGAAGGCGACTGCCGACCGAGCGTCGTCGTCGCCGGCTTGCTCACGCGCGTGGGCTTGGGCGTTCTTCCCACCGAAAGCGTGCTTCGATTGTGGGACGCGCTCATTCTTGAAGGCGGCCAGGTACTGGCACCGTTTAGCATTTTGGTGATGAAGGCTGCGAAGGAGCAGCTTCTCGCCGCCGCCGTCGGCGACCTGTGCGAGACGTTTGACGCCGAGGCGGCGCGGATGCACGACGTCGGCGATACTTTGATGGACGCCATCGTCGCCTCGAGGGAAATGAGTTCAAAATTTGACTCATTGAGCATAAGATTGGGCGAACGCGAGGTCACTGCGGATGTGTTGAACAATCTCTTCAACTTTAGAGACGTCGTACGCTCGCTCTCAGAGAGCGCCGGCCCGGAGGGCATCGGGCGGCAGGAAATCATCACTCGCGAAGAGCTTGAGGAGGTCGTGTGCGCGACGTACTGCCTCGAGCAGTTCACCGACGTGGACACGGCGGTCGACAAAAAGTACCAGAGTCGTGAGTTGCTCATGGCGTACGATTTAGCCGTGCGTCACAAAGAAGAGCTCAAGACGAAGGGCTTGCGCTTCGACGAGTTCATGAAAGTGTTACGCGTCAAGTCGAGCACGTCGAGCAAGCTGAAGATGCTCGCGGTAAAGGGTGACACCGTGGAAGCGCGGGTGAAGAATTTCATCATCGGTGAGACGAACGACGGTATGCCTACCGAAAAGTCGGTCAAGTTGGCGCTCTTTGTCGCCAACGGCGTCATTCCCACGCAGCGCCTGAGCAGCGCGCCGGTGGAGAGCAAGATTTTGAACGGACTCGCTTCGAGCGAAAATTGGTACTGCGAGATGCGCATGAACGCCCGCGCGGCGTTAATTCTCGCAAATTTCGCCATTCCGCTCTTCATAACCGAAGACGCCGTCCCGAGCATGGAACGCGACGACGCGAGCGACTCGAAAGACGCCTTTGACGTCTCGATCATCGCGTCCAAAGCGAAAGCGCTGGACGATTCTCCGCGCGCGTTCGGCGGTCTCGTGCCGCTCGCGCACACCGAGTATCACATTCTCGTGCAAACGCGAGAAGGCCCGCCTCGAGTGGTGAAGAAACGCTTCAGCGACTTCAAATCGCTTCACGAAGAGCTCCGCAAAAGCGGATGCTACAACGTCACTCGCGTCGCCGAAAACGCCATCGGCACCGACGCCGCGCTGAGCGTCGACCCACACGTCGTCGCCTCACGTTCGGTGAGCTTACAGCGATATCTCGACCAACTCAACGCGTGCGGCTTACCGAAAGTCCATCGCTTTTTGCGCGCGTTTCTCGGTTTGGACGAGCCCAAATCCCGAGTCTCGCGTCTGCGTTCGCTCTGCGCCGCGTGTTCGCCCGCGCGCATCGTCTGCGGTTTCACCGCTCGCGCGCGACGACGATAATGTACAACACTCTGCATCAATACAATCTCTGACGTCTAGCTAGCCCTCCGCGAGCGCCCACGCGTCCACCGCGCGTTCGCCGTGCGGATCCAGTCTCCTGTCCTCTTTCCGCTGCGAGAAATCGCTCTCGATCCTCCTGAGCGCGCTCGTCCGCACCACCGCGTCCTCCGCCTCGTCCGACTCGACCCACACGTGACGCTCGCTCTCGCTCCGCCGCAGCGCGCGCACGACGGCCTCGCGCCCGTCGTCGCGCGTCTCCACGACGGCGTACTTCCCCGACCGCCCGCTCGAATCGTCGACGAATTCCACGCAATCGTACGCCGCGATCGCCGCGCGCGCGCGCGCGGACCCCCTCCGCGCGCGCACAGACGTCCGTCGTCGCGCCGCGGCGCGCGAGCTCGCGCCCGCGCGCGTCACCGGCGCCGCCCGCGCCATCGCGCGTCGCGATGCGGCGCTAGGTCACGCCCCGCGTCGCCGCACACGCGCGCGCGCGCCGCGCCGACGACGCGATGAGCGCGCCGATCAATCCCAAGCCCTTCCTCGCGTCGCTCACGGGGAAGAAAGTCGCGGTGAAGCTCAAGTGGGGGATGGAGTACCGCGGATTCTTGGTGTCGACGGATGCGTACATGAATCTGCAGCTCGCGTCGACGGAGGAGTACGTCGACGGCGAGCGCCAGGGCGCGCTGGGAGAGGTGCTGATTCGATGTAATAACGTGATGTATCTCAAGGCGGCGGACGAGGAGGCGTGAGAGAGCGTCGGGCGAGCGCGTTCGGGAGGGAAAGAGGGAACGATCGAGGGACGCGGCGGCTGGCCGAACGAGGAGAACGAGACGCGACGAGACGCGCTCGAGAATAAACGTGTTTGTAGTGATGATAAAACGACGTGATCGTCGATGAATCGTTAAAAGTCCGACGAACGATGCGGGCTACGCGGAGGCGTCGAACGGGGACGCGCCCGAGACGCCGTCGAATTTGCAATTCGAAAAGTCCATCTCGGGGTGCGCCGCCATGAATTTTTTGAGCGCGTCTTGCTTCGTCTGCTCGTCCGCCGTGGGCAAGCCCATCGCCTTTTGCCTTTGATCGTACATCATTTTTTCCACCGTCGAGCGCGTTTCGCCGTCGAGATCGTCCAGGCGGCTGTTCTCGGGTTCGACCTTTTTGGTGTCGATTTTCGGGTCGTCGACGAGGACGTGCGGCCACCACTCGGCGCCGGTTTTCGCTTTTTGTAAAAAGCACGACACGTAGGCGTTGTCCTCCAGCGTCCAGTAGCACTCGTCCGGGGTGATGGCGGCGTAGAACTCGCCCTCGATGCGCGGCTCCCCGCTCGCCGTTTTAAGCTTGAACGAGAATCTATTCTTCGCGAAGGCGCACTCGATCTCCTTCGACTTGGTCCCCGGCGGCACCGCCACGCGCACCTCCAAATCATCCAACGTCTGCGTCCACACGTACTTCTCCGCTTCGCCGCCGTTCCCTTTATTCGGCATCATCGTTCCCGGCGCGAGCGCGTGCGGATCCTCCTCCTCCGCGTCGTTCGTCGTCGTCGTCGCCGTCGCCGCCGCCTCGGCGTCCTCGGTCACCTCCGTCAATTTTCCCTTACTTTTCTCCATCTGCATCTCCAGCGTTCGCGCTCGCAGCGCCTCCACGCGCTGTCTCTCCGCCTCCTCCATCGCCCGCGCCTTCGCCGCGTCTCTCTCCGCCTTCAACCGCGCCGCGTCGTCGTCGCTCGCCGTCGCCGTCGTCGCCGCCTTCGCCGCCTTCGCCGCCGCTCGACCCCGCGTCGTCTTTCCCAGCGCCTCCCGCACCGCCGTCCCCGCGCGCTCGGCGTCGACGAAGAAATCCGTTTTCTCATCCAGGAACGCGAAGAACGCGTCCAGCAGCGTCGCGATCGGCGTTTCCCCGGGCGCGGCGTTCGCCGCGCAAATCTGCGCCGCATTGATGAAAAGCGCGTCCGTCTGCCGTCTGTGCGCCATCGCTCGCGCCGCGCGCGCGTCCACGCGTCGCGTCGATCGCGACGAGGCCCTCGCGCGCGCGCTCGCGCGAACGCCGTCGACGTCGCGACGCGACGCGCTCGAAAGTGCCGCGTCGTGGATTCGAATCGCGTCGCGCGCGCCACTCCATCGCGCCCGTCGTCGCGCGCGCCGCTCGACCGCGCGCGGGCGTCGAGCGCGTCGTCGTCGACGTCGGCGCGCGCGCCGCGACGCCGCGACGCGCCGTCGGCGGCGGCGAACGCGCGCGAAAGATTCAAATCCGCGACAGCTGCGCGCGATGACGACGACGACGATGGCGAGCGACGCGCTGAAGGCGCTGGAACCGGCGACGAGGGACGCGAACGCGTTCAAAGCGCGCGCGGCGCTGATCGCGATGCGTGAGATCGTCGATGGGACGACGGAGGCGACGGAGGCGGGCGTCGGCGCGCGCGCGTGCTGGTCGGGCTGCCGCGAGTGGCTGGGATCGGGAAAGAAAGACGCGAGAAAAGACGCGGTGAAGACGACGCTGGCGCTCATGCGGTGCGGAATAACGAGGGAAGAGATGGAGGATAAGCTGTCGTTCGCGTGGAAGCACGCGAACTGGCGGTTTCGAGTTTCGGCGATTGAAATTTTGAGCGCGACGATGGCGACGACGGAGGACGACGCGTTCGCGAGACGATGCTTTGATGCGTTCGCGCGGACGCTGGGGGATCGCGAAGGCGAAGTGCGCGAACAGGCGATGGATGGAATCGCGGTGGTGTTTGAAAAGTTTCCGCGCGTCGGGCGAGAGGCGCTCGAGGCGACGAAAGACGCGATGCGACCGCAACACGTCAAGGAGATCGAACGACGGTTGGACGGCGCGAAAGCGGAGACGAACGAGATGGAGACGTCGAAGTCGGCGAGCGAGAGCATGAGCGCGAGTGCGGTGGTGAAACCGCTGGGCGATGGATTGGTGCCGCCGCCGCCCGAACGTATATCCAACGAACGAGAATTCACGCGCGCGATGGATCGCGTCACGCGAGACTTGCGCCCAGACGTGGATTGGCTGAAAAGAATCGCGGCTATGGTGCGTTTAGAGGCCATCACGCTCGGCGGTGGCGGAGAGGTTTTCGAAGACGCGTTCACGTCGTCGCTCGGAAGAGCCGTGGAGGTGCTCTTGGCGCAAATTAGCGACAGACGAAGCGCCGTGGTGAAGCAAGTTTCTCACCTGCTCGTCACTCTGGCGCGCGGCGCGACGAAATCTTTCGCCCAATACGTCGATCATTTTGTCATGGCGCTCCTGAAAACGACTGTGGTTACCGTTGGTGTCATTGCCGACAGCGGAAATGCGTGCATTCGAGGCATCATCGAGCACTGCCACGCGCCGAAATTGGTCCAAAGATTAACGGACGCCGTCGTCGCAGAGCGCGCGCCGAAGATGCGAGGCTGCATCGTGGAGTATCTTTCAATCATTTTGAAATCGTGGGAGTTGAGCAACCGTCACATCGACGCCATCGGCGACGCTCTTCGAGTCACGTTGTCTGACGCGGATGCTACGGTTCGAGCGAATTCGAAAGCTTGCTTTGAGATCTTATCCGTGACGTCGCCGACGGCGAGCGGCGATCTCTTGACGCGCGTAGACTCGAAGCTCGCGAGAAGTTTGTCCAACTTGACCAACGACAGTGAGTCCGAAGAGACATCTTCCGTCGCTAGACGCGGTCGAAGCGGTTCGCTCTCGAGCGCGCCCAGTCGAATCGCGCCGGAAGCGCCTGCCGCCAAGAAACTGCCGACGCCGGCGCCCACCGAGGCGCGGGACATCGCTTCGGCGGTCATGTTCGCCGAACGCGTTGAACGCGCGGCTGAAAGAGCGAGTCGAGCCGAGGCAAGTTCGAGATTACGCGGCGCACTCGACGACGCCGATGCACGCACGCACGGTGCGCGGGCGGCGCAGTTTGAGGCGCAGGTGACCCTGCACGCAGCACGCATTGCCGAGCTTCTCTTGGGCTACATTTCTGACTCCAACGCCCTCGTTCTCGATCCTGCGCTCGAATCGATCGCCACGCTGGTGTACATCGCTTCGGAAGACTTGAAGCAAGTCATGCCAGATTTGTGCTTGGGCGTATTCGAGTGCTTGACCGACCACCGCGAGTCGACGCGCTCTCTCTCCTCCGAAGCGCTCACCGCCATAGGCGACGTGCACAAGCCGAACGCTCTCTTGCCGGCGCTCTTGCGCTCATTACATCTCGCCTCGACGGCAAAAACAAAAACGGGTGTGTTAGAGTTCGCTTTATACGTTCTTTCCGGGCGCGGGGGCGGCGCGGATGAGGTCGTACACACGCCGGCGTCGGTATCCGCGAACTTGGAGTCGTGGATCGACCTCGTCGTTGAATTGGCGTGCGACGTCAACGAACCGCTAGCCAAGGCGGCGGGGTCAAACTTGGGGGCGATCCACGTGCACGTCGACGGCGCAGTCGTACCGCGTCGGTTGTTGGCGAGCTCGCAATATAAGCGAGTTCGGTTTATGGAAGCCATCGAGCGGCGCGTGCCTAAGCTCGCGGAAATGTTGCGACCATTTCTCGAAGCGCCGCCGACGCCGCCGCCAGCGCCGCCGCCAGCGCCAGCGCCCTCGCCACCGGTCGTCACAGCTACGATGCACGACGTTGGATACGACAGCCTTGACGAAGAACACGGGTATGAAGACCAGAACATGGGGTCGCTGAACCGGTCCTATGAAACGATGCGTATCGAGGCGTCCGCAGGCAAGTCTCGCCACGCCGGCGTCGGCGAGCGAATCGTCGAGGCGATGGAAGGCTTACGCGATGAGAATATCGACACGGTCGTGCGTTCGCTGCGCACGATCGCCTCGAGTGCCGAAGACTGCTTCGCACACTTCAAACCGTACATGCCGTTGCTCGTGCCTACCGTGTGTTCGGCGATGGACGATGAGAATGAACTCGTCGCCGCTCACGCCTATGGGGCACTTCGTGCAATTTTTCAACATCGAGAAATTGATACTGAGGACGCGTTTACCGCGCTCGCACCTTTGATTAACGCATATAGCGCGTCCACAGCGCCGCTCATATGCGCGCACATGATCATCGAAACCGCCGATGCGGCGAGCGTGGAGTCATCGTTGCCGCTCGTCTTGCCGAGCGTCGCGGATGCGTGCGCGAGCAAGACCGTCGCCATTCGCCATCGCGCTTTGAACGCGCTCGGTGCGTGTCAACGCACATTCGGCGCGGCTTCGCTTTCGCCATACGTCGAAGCGTTATCGGTCACCCATCGCGCTGTGCTCGCCCATTACGCACGCAATTGACTTTGTAAATATTAAAAACAACCTGCTTGCCGAAGAGTTTACGCGACTGCACACGCTCCGTCATCCGTCGCCTCGCACGCGTCACCGAGCGCGGGTTTCCAATCGAACGGATCAACCCACGGCCCGAACGCGATAGCGTCATTAGCGTTGCCCGCCTTATCGCCTCTACTGAATTGTTGCACGTCCCCGGGCTTGTAGTAATCGCTCACGAATTCCCCGTGCGGAATCCTTCGCTTCAGGCGTCCGTCCCATCCTCGATTGTACAGATTGAAACCCCCTTGCAACAACACCAAGCGCTCGTATCCCGCTTCCTCCAGCATCTCCAGCGCCGCCACCGCGCGCTGTCGTCCATCGCTGCACACGACCACGATGGAAGCCTTCTTCTTATCCGGGAACTCCTTCTCCACCTCGGCTACGAAATCGTCGTCCACCGCGGGATCGACGAACACCTTCGCGTTCACCGAGCTGTCGTACCGATATCCCTTCGCGCGAACCAGCGGCACGCGTCGCACTTTTTCCCGTCCGCTCACGACGACGACCTCGTTGTGTCCACCGATCGTGCCCGGCGGCGGGTTCGGAATCGACCCGAAGAACGCCACCTCGGCGTCGGCGCGCACGTCCAGAAAGTCCCATCCGCAGTCCCAGAGCACGCGCGCCTCCTCGGCGTCCGCCACGAACGCATCGCCCGCGTCGAACGCCTCGCGCGTCACCGCGTCGAACACCGGGTCGCCGTACTGCGGGATCGCGCGCGGCGTCGTCGCGCGTCGGTGCCGTCCGCGCGCCGACCGCGACGGGCTCGAGGGCGCGCGGACGCGCGCGAGCGCGCGCGAGGGCGCGCGGACGCGCGCGAGGGACGCGGGCATGCGCGCTCGTTCGCGCGCCGCGACGGCGCGTCGCGCGCGGGCGAGTGCGGTCGGCGCGCGCGGCGCGAGGCGAACGACGAAATCGTCCTCGTCAGCGCCGACGCGCGAGGAGAGGCGACGAAGACGGATCGAATTTAAAACGGTATCGCGCGCGATGCGGTGGCGCGCGCGTCATCGCGAGCGAGTGCGCGGAAAAGTCATCGCTGAATGACGACGGCGCCGGCGAGACCGGCGTCGGCGATGACGGCGTCGTCGTCGGAGAGCGTTTTCGGCGGAAAGCCCGAGAGCTGCAGCGTGTACGCGAAGGATTCATCCGGGCGCGATCTCGCGATGAAAGAGCGGATGTGCGCGACGGTGTGCGTGGTGTTGAACTTGGCCACCAAACGGCTTCCGTCGCGAAGTCTGATTTGAATCGACGTCGTCGGTTGGGACTCGTCGACGTTCCACTCGACCGTCGACGCGGGCGCCGTCGATGCGGGCGCCGGTTCGCTGTCGCTCGCGAGCGTGCGCCCGGATCCACCGAACGCCTTGTACTTTGGCTCTTTCGGCGGTACGTACGGCTCGTGACGCTGCACTAAATTGATGTTCACCCGTTCGGTTCTGCTCCGCGGCGCGAGCTCCGCCGGCGCCTCGCCGCGTCCGATGGACTCCATGAACGCCACGTTCGCGGGGTCATCGAACGTGCGCAGCGGTCCATCATCGACCGTGAACCCATTCTGCCAAAACGTGACGACGCGACTGACGATCCCATCGTCCGCGTTCGCCGCCGTCGCCGCGCTCGCTTCCTCTTCGTCCGCGGCTTCTTCCTCCGCGCTCGAGTTCAGCGTTCGCCCGCGTCCTCGAAACGCCGTCGCCGCCCCGCCTCGCGCGCCTCGACTTTCATTCGGGTTCAAATCCTCCGCCGTGCCGTCCATCGCACCGTGCGCGCGAGCGCTGTCGAACATCGACGCCAGTCGCGCGTCGGGTCGCTCTCGCGGGTCGATCACCGCCTGCCCACTCGACGCGCCGCCCGTGTACCACTCCTGCGGATCGGGGCCGTTCGAGTCGGAGGCATCATCGTTGCGTTCGTTCACGTCGCGCAGGCCGCGAACGTTGGACTGCGAGCGCGGTCAGTCGGTTGATTTCGATGTCGTTGAGATTACTGAGATGACCACGCGAGCGCGCGTCGCGCGTCGATCGGGACGAATCGCGCGCGCGCGGGCGTACCATGTCGCGCGTGTTTCGTCGTGCGCGCCGTCGAGCGATCGGGAGACGTCGCGTCGCGAGGTGAGGTTCGTAACTGCTCCCGACTGGAACTACAATGACAAAGAGAAGAGTCGCTAGGCGTCTTCGTCGCCGGCGCCAATGCGGCGCCAAGGTGTCGGCTATTTCTTACCGCGGCGCTTCTTCTCCGCGGACGCCCAGCCGGCTTCGTTGTCCTCGCCGTCGGCACCGGAGAACCCGGGACCGGCGCCTTGAGCGGCCACCTTGGCGAGCTCGCCGTTGCCCAAACCTTCGGCGAGCGACGGGTCGGCGCGCTTTTGACGGATGAGCTCGACCGCGAACGCGCTAGCCTGCGGGGTTTTGCCCAAGTATAACGCGACATACTCTTGAACCTCGCCCGCGGAGGGTAAACCGAGCAAGAAATCCACCAAAGTCATGTCGTCTGAATTGTTCAACTGGGACATTTGCGCCTTGCACCACGCGCGCAGGGCGTTTTTGTTGTTCAAAGGAGGCAAACCTGAAGGCAAGGGGGCGCTCGACGACATCGCGGACTGCGTGAGAGGGGCGACCGCGTTACCGATGACGGGTCGAGCCTTTGGCGCCTGCGACTGAGGCACAGACCTCGGCACCACCATCGGCGCGGACGGACGCGGCGCGACTTGACTCGGCGCCGCGGCGGCGGCCCAGCCTCCAGAAGTTTGCATCGCCTGGTTTTGCTGGGCCATCGCCGCTTCGGCCTCGCGTTTCGCCGCGGCGCGCAACGCTTCCTCTTCCTGGATTTGCTTCAAGCTCTTGCCACCGCCGCCAGCGTTGCCACCCCAAGCCCCGCCGAAAGCGGTGTGCGTGCTCGGGGGCGGCGCGTTCTTCGCCGCTTGCGCGGCGCGCGCCTCTTCCTCGCGTTGAATATCCAGGAGCGTCTTACCGGCGACCGCCGCTGGTGGTGCAGGAGCGGCACCACCCCAGGCTGGTCCAGTCGGCGCCGCCTTCGCGGGTTCTGGTGCGGGTTCGACGCGCGGCGGCATCGTGACGGGGGGGGGCATCGCCGGCTGCGGCGGCGGTTGACGCGGCACATCTCGCGCTGCCGGTGGCGCGTCCCACTTCGAAGACGCATCCGCGCTCGCGACTTCTTGTCTACCACTTCTATCGTGCATGTGTCTGTTCTCGATGTCCGCGAGCGTCATACCGCGAGCTCGTGGTGGCGCCCCGCCCGCTTGACTAGATATCCCCAAGCCCGCGGCAAAGTTGGCGAGAGCGTTCGATCTCGCCGCTTGCTGCGACATGGCTTTAGGAGCGATGCCGTGCGACTGCTCTATCTCTTCTAACGTGAGACCTCGCGGTGGAGGCGCTCCGGAAGGTTGCGCCTGCTGCGAGAGCCACGGTGGTAAACCGCCCTGCTGTTGCGGCGGCGGCGCCTGTTGTTGCGGCGGCGGCGCCTGTTGCATCGGGATGCGGTAGCGCCAGCCGTTTTGCAAGAGTTCGATTAACGGCATGAAGGGCGCACCGGCCGGAGCGTCGATCGGTTTGCACGGTAAATCGTTCGGAAAGAAGCCGCCTTGATGCCATTCTATGAGCTCTTGACGCGTGAACGGGCCCTGTTGCTGTCCCGAAGGATCGAGATAGAGCCAGTCGACGTTTGCCGGTACCGGAGGCGGCAACTGCTGCTGCGTAGGCGGCATCTGTTGTCGTTGCTGCGGTGGGATCTGTTGCTGCGGCGGCGGCATCTGCATCGGCGGCATCTGCATCGGCGGCATCTGCACCGTTTGTTGCGGCGGCGCCTGCATCATGCCTCCGATGTGAGAGAGGTGCGGCATGAGCGTCTCGTCCTCTTCTAAAGCGACGAATCGAGACGTTCTCGATTGTTCTTGCGCTGGAACCGCGGGCTTGCCGAGACCAGCCAAACCGAGTCGTTCCTCCGCCGTGAGCTGCGGCAGCGCGGTACCCAAGAAAGAATCGTCCGTCAAGCTGGCGTCAGCCAAAGAGTTGCCTTCTTGAGCCCACTCGGGGACGTCGTCTTTCTCCTTACGGGTCGTCGTCGCCGCCGACGCCGCCGTCTTCGGTTCGGGCACCGGTTCCTTCTTCTTCGGCCAGTCGCCGTGGCGACCAATCATCGTCAGCTCCCACATCGGATCTCCCGGTTTGATCGCCTTCAACGGCACGTTCGTCCCGCACACGTCTTCTGGCAACTTACACGTCTGCAAAGCCTCCATCTCGCGCAGAATCGTCACCAACTGGGCGGCATCGTAGCGATACTTGGCGCCGTTCTCCTTCTTTTCTGGCGGCGTCTCCGCCGGCGCCGCGTCGTCGCCCGTCTTTTCGCCGTCGTCCGCAAACTGCCCGCTCGCCGCTTTTCTCGCCATCACCGCATCGAAGAACGCATCGCTCACGCTGCTCACTTGCAACGCCCCCAAACTCAGCTCCAACGCCTGCCCGCCGCTCTTCCCGCGTCCCATCGTAAAACCGCGACCGGCGGGTCTCGTCGGAATCCCTTCCCGCGCCTGCGCGCGTCCGCTTCCGTGTCGTCCGCGCCCTTCGCCTCCCTCCGCCTTCGCATCGCCTCCCTCCGCTCGCTTCCCATCGCCGTCGATCCACGCCTTGGACCCCCACGAATCCCTCGCGTCTCGCTTGCCCCACCCCGGCGGTCCGCCATCCTTCCCGTACTTCTCCCGTCGCTCACCTCGACTCGCGCGCTCGCGTCTCGACCCCCCGCTCGCCGCGCCCTGTCCATCACCATCGCCTCGCCACTTTACCTTCGCTTCCTCGCGCGCGTCGCTCTCTCGTCTCGCGCCGCCGTCGTGCGACTTTCGCGCGTCGCCGTCGCGATCGCGGTGTCCGTGCCCGTGCGCCGTGTGCCACCCCCCCCCGTCGTCCTGCCCGCGCGCGCTCGTCGCCCTCGACCCATCGTCGCCTTTCGCGTCGCTCATCGCGCGATTCGCGCGTCGTCAGCGTCGTCGGCGCGCGGATTCTCCCGCCCGCGTCCGATCGACCGATTCGATCGAATCCGGCGTCGCGTCGCCTCGCGCGCGCTCCGCGGTGGCGCGGCGCGCGTCGTCGTCGACCGCGACGTCGTCGCCGAGAGCGCGTCGTCGCGACGCCGCGTGCGTCGCCGAGTCGCGCGCGCGCGTCGGATTGTCGCGCGATTCGATGCGTCGTCACTCCGCGTCGTCATGCGCGCCGCGGCGCGCGTCGCCGGGGCGCTCGCGAGGCCCGGGCGCGCGCGTCGTCGCGCGTTCGCGCCGCGGCGCGCGTCGACGCGTCGCGCGTCGACGCGCGCGGGCGCGGGCGCGCGCGACGACGGGGACGGCGGGCGACGCTTCGTCGCGCCGAGCGAGGGCGCGACGGCGGCGCTCGCGCGGGCGCTCGCGCGCGTCGCGCGCGAGGGAGACGTGATATGCCTGCGCGGCGACGTGGGGGCGGGAAAGAGCGCGTTCGCGCGGGCGTTCACGCGCGCGGCGACGGGGGACGACGGGCTGGACGTGCCGTCGCCGACGTATCTGGTGCAACAGCGGTACGACGCGCGCGAGGGAAGGGATGGCGGGAGAGGGATGCGCGTGCATCACTACGATTTGTATCGCCTGCGGGACGCGAGCGAGATCGAGGCGATGGTGGATCTGGAGGAGAGCGCGGAGAGCGCGGTTTCGGTGCTGGAGTGGAGCGAACGGTTGGGACGGTTGACGCCGGAGACGCGGTTGGAGGTGCGAGTGCGCGCGATCGGGGCGGGAGAGCGCGCGTGCGGTGAGGTGGTGGATGACTCGGGCGAGACGGCGAGCGAGGAGGGCGACGAGGAGGGCGACGAGGAGGAGGAGGAGACGGACGCGGCGTACGTGGACGTCGCCGCGCGATCGTTTCGGTTCGTCGGTTTCGGCGGCGATTGGGCGGATCGAATCGCGCGGATATCGCCGTAGTGCGCGCGATGAAAAACAGTTGTATTACTCTGTATTAATCTAGTCGACATTCGACGTCGATCGCACGAGATCGTCGAGATCTTCCGGCCCCCAGTCGTCGTCTTCGTCCTCGCACGCCTCGTCCCAATCGCCGTCGACGCACGCGACGTCGTCGTCGAAATCGATTTCGTCGCACGCGTCGTCGCGCGCGATGTTCATTTTCGCCGTGAGCGCGCGTATTAAACTCGCCTGCATGGAGTTGAGCGTCTGCACGTTTTCAATCGTGCCTTCGAGCGCGCCCGCGTGCACGGCGGCGCCGAGCGCGACGGCTTCGTCGGGGTTGACGAGCGATACGTTTGGCTTTCGACCTAGAGTGTTTTCGACGAACCGTCGCACGCACGGCGATTTCGTCGCGCCGCCGACCAGAAGAATTTGATCGAACGGTCTTCCCGCCGCGCGCGACGCACCATCTTTCTTCAGCGAGTTCTCCATGATGGCTTCCAAATCGACCCCCGCGCTGTCCGCGGCGGCGCTCACGGGACGCCGCATGCGGCGAAGGACGTCGATGACGAGTTTTTCAAACAGCGAGCGAGTGATGATGCGCTTACTCCCATCAGGCATCGGCACCTCGACCTGCTCTTGATCACTCAACGCCTCGCGCGCCTTGCGAGCGACGCTCAACGCGCCTCTGGGATCGACGTCGGCGCCAAGCGATTTCGCCTCGGACGCGAGCCAAACCGCGATGATGCGATCAAAGTCGTCCCCGCCTAAGTTTGGGTCGCCACCCGTGGCTAACACCTCCACGGTTCCACCGCCCACCTCCAGCACGCTCACGTCGAACGTCCCTCCCCCGAGATCAAACACGAAGACGGTTTCGTCTTCGTCCACGTCCACGCCGTACGCCAACGCCGCGGCGACGGGTTCCTTCAGCAACCGCACGACGTTCAACCCCGCGAGATGTCCCGCGCGCGTCGTCGCTTCCATTTGCAAATCATCAAAGTACGCCGGCACCGTTATCACCGCCTTATCGATCGTCGTTCCTAACTCGGCCTCCGCCGCGTCCAACAGCGTTCGCAGCACGTGCGCGCTCACCTCCTCCGGTAGCACCAAGTACTCTTCCCCGCTCTCATCCACCGCCGCGATCGCCGCAAACTTCGTCTCGGGGTGTGGGACGACCCTGTACGGCACGTCTTTCGCCTGCGCCTTGCATTTTTTGTACTTTCGTCCGATGAACCGTTTCACGCTGTGCAGCGCGTTGCGCGAATCCTTTTGCATTCTTTTCTTCGCCTCTACGCCCACCGTCACCGCGCCGTCGGGGCCGAGGGCGACGACGGACGGAATCGTGCGAAGGCCTTGACACGGCACGATCTCCGCGCGGCCGTCGCGGACGATGGCGACGGCGCTATTCGTCGTGCCGAGGTCGATGCCGCAAATTGAGCATCGAATCGACGCGGGCGCGGAGCGGCGTGAAACCGGGGCGCGCGAGCGCAGCGCGCGCGAGGGGGACGTCGACGACGTCGCGGTCGACGCGCGGTGAGGGGTGACGGCGCGCGAGGGCGCGAACATCGCGCGAGTGTGTGGGGGCGGGGACGACGCGCGCTGACGAGGCGAGCGCGGCGACGGACGCGCGAAACAATCGTGGCTAAATGTCGCGCAATACAACGTCGGAGCGCGCGCGAACGGTGCGCACGTGGTCGCGAAACGACGTCGAGCGTCGCGATCGCGGGGCGTCGCTAAGGCCCGCGCGATTTGATTGGCGATTGCGCGGGCGTGTTCGCCGCCGACGGCAACCGACTCGACGGGCGCGGGACGACGGCGAAGGCGTCGTCACCGAGCGACGATCCGATTTGAACCTTGACGGGCAGCGGCACGGCTAAATTGAATTCGTTCGCGACGGATTCCATGGCGTGTCGCACGATTTGTGCGATGGCTTTGGCACTGCGCGCGTCGCACTCGAAAACGCACTCGTCGTGCACCGTCAACACGAGCTGACATCGTTCGATGAGATACTTTGTGCGCAAAGTATCGATGACGCGCACGACTGCGGTCTTGAAGATATCTGCCGCGCTGCCTTGGCACACCGTGTTCACCGCCTGCCGCTCCGCGGCGGCCCTGTCGTCGTTATTCTTTGAGTGCAAATCTGGAAAATATCTGTGCCGAGCGCTGATGGTCGTCACTCGAGCGATTGGCTTTTCCTCTCGCGCGCGGATGACGATGCCGTCTAGCCATTCCATCAGACGTGGAAGCATAGATTTGAATCGAGCGACCTCGATTTTCGCCGCTTCTTCGCACATGCGCAAATCAGATGCCAATTTCTTAGCTCCGCTGCCGTACAACAATCCGTATACCAAATTTTTGCAATTCGTTCGCTCTTCGACGAGCACGGTGTCGGGGGCTTTTCTGTACCATTTGCTAGCGAGCATCGTGAACGGGTCGTCTTTTAAGTTGTTTGGTTCAGGATTTTGAAGCATGTGAATCAGCGTGCGATCTCCACTGAAGTGCGCCATGATTCGAAGCTCCAGCTGCGAATAATCCGCGCGAACGAACACCTTGGCCGCCGGGGGCACGAAGGCGGACCGTATCGATATCTTCGGCGCGTCGAGGCCGTAGAATTGATCACCACACGTCATGTCGTGCGCTAGCGAGTGAAAATTCGGTTCGCTGTGCGCCAACCTTCCACAGTCGTGATTGGTTTGAAAGATGGAATAGCGAATGCGAGAGTCATCGGCGTACATGCCGAGAATGGTGTCGGCGAAACCGCGTCTTTTGAACACGCTCCTGTGTTCTATGATGAGCAACGGAAACGGATGATTACTTTGCTCGTAGAGCTTGCGCAAGTTGTTGGCGTCGATACTGGTCTTCGCGCCCGGCGGCGGCGTGAGTTTCAAATGTTTGTACAGACGATCTTGGAGGTAGGTGTTGTTCGTCAGCGCTCTGCGTGCGATCGACACCGAAGAATCGAGAACTATCCATTTTTGTGTCAAAGCGTATTCCTCTAGCTTCTTGAGACGATCATCCATCGTCGCCATCTCCTCGCGCATCTTGCGTGCGTCGAAAGGAATTCGGACGGTTTGCATCGCCACGATCGGAGCTACAAACGGCATTTCGATCTCCATGAGAGGTCGGAGAAGCTCTTTCTCTTGACACTCTTTCCACGTTAGGTGACCCATGGCGTAGCACGCCGCGGTTGCTCGCGATAACGGTTTTAGATGGTCTCGATCTTTACCAAATCGATCCACAATATGACACGCCGCCTCGACGCCGCTCGTCGCTTCGCCCAACTCGGCGCTAAAGAGTTTCATAAGCGGATCGGTCGGGTCTGTCCCACGCATCAGCGCATCGTGTGCGCTTGCTTTGACTTCATCCGCACTTGGACGAAGAAGCCACGCGGCGATACGCACGTCCACGCACGGCTGTGCGAAACAGAAGAGACGGGCGGCGTACGTGCTCGCTCGCGCGTCGACAATGTTGCAGAGCTGTGACTGCAAGTCGATCGTAAACTTTCTTGGGCCTTCTTTCGATAGAATCTCGAGCGCACGCGCGATAGGGATGCCGACTATCTCGCGATTTCTGATCGCATTCTTCTGTTCGTGCCTGTCGTACAAAAGCTTGGCGATGAACACAGCGCACGAATTCAACGCCACAGCGATGCGCGTCGGCTCCTCGAACGCTCGACGCTCTCCCGACGACTCGTGAACGCTTTTCGGCTGGAAAATCACGGAATATGCCGAGGAATCCTGCCATATGCTCAAGAACGTCTCGATATCTTCCGAGGTTTCGAGCAAGGTTGTGCCGACTGCCGTTCGCACATCGAGTTCAATTGCCAGATCTAACGAGTTCTCATTCGCCATGCCGGCTTCGATTTCTCGTATCTCGGCTAATCTAGTCTCAGCCTCTTCGCGTTCCTCCCGCGTCTGCTCTGCTACAATTTCTCTGGCGCGAGCTAAAATCTCCCGAGCCGCTCGCACGATGGCCGAGGGCGCCATGCTGTTCTTGTTGTACTGCTTCAACACGGCGGCGATTTTATCGACACTACCCAAAGTCACGATGGCTTTCGGCGTCGTGATGCCTCCCGTGTACAACGCTCTGGCGCGATGAATTCCAATGTACGGAATTTTCGTCAATTCTAATATCTCTTCCTGTGCCCCAGCGGTGATTCGATCGCTGATTCTATTGATTAAACCCTCCATGTCGCCCCAACCGAGAGTACCACAAATCGCCGCTACGTACGACGCAAAACGCGCACACGATTTTTGTTCCTCTAAGACGTCGAACGCACGAACACCGTACTTGCTAGTAATACTTTCGATTGGAACTTCTTGTATCAAGTCCGTAAGAAACAATGCGACGTGAAAGCGCTGACATGCGAATCGCTGAAGCTGGTGAGCAATTGTGATGTCACGTTTGTTCGAGCGCAACCTTTGAACATAACGCTCGTCTATGCCAACCTTTTCCGCGATCCGTAATTGCTCCGCGTTCAGATTCGACCAGAGCACTGCGAGTGCGTCCAGCGTCCTAAATTTGTTCAGATTCATCGGCGCCCCTTCGTCGTCGAGCACCGGTGGAGCAGTCAAGAGATAGAGTAAATGCAGTGGCGTGCTCAGTACCAAATCTTCGCGAGCCGTCTTCACGTCTCGAATGATTGGCTGCACTTGATCCAGAGGCATCATACCTCCAGCCACGGCGTTTCCGAGCGCCGATGCGCTCCACAAATAAGCAGTCACATTCCAAACGAGAAGTGCATTCTTTTGGCACCACCGCAGCGCGTCGATGGCGGTTTGTCTCACGGACTCGTCAAAGTCGTTTAGCGCCGACAGCAAAGTACACTTGACGTAGTCCTGCACATCTGTGGGGGTCTTCACTAAACCAGCCGCGACCGCTTCGAGCATAATACGCCGCATGCCGACTTCGGCCACCGCGCTAGTGAGCTCATCAGACGGACCGTCGACGAGAGCGCACACGTTGTCTAATTCAGCGAGTTTCGGGCAAAATATGATCGCAGATCCACTGGTATCAAGTCCGGCACGACCGGCACGACCTGTCATCTGCTGGATGTCTCGCGCATTCAGCTTTTTCCATCCCATATTCGTATCGCGAAGAATGACGCGTCGAGCTGGAAGGTTGACGCCGGTGGCGAGCGTACTGGTGCAGCACAAGACGCGAATGACTCCGCGTTTGTAGGCGTCGGCCACAGCCTCGTTTTCCTCTCGAGAGAGTCCAGCGTGATGAAACGCGACACCATCTTTGATGTATGGAAGCACATCGCTCTTAGCACCGAGTGCGGTTTCATAGCCAACGACGATCTCGTCTCGCGACAACGTAGCGTTGTGGATTTGGCGCGGCACGGTGCACTGCATCATATTTCGAAGCTGATCTGCCAACGTCTTACACGCTGCTCGCGTCGAACAAAACACCAAAACCGATCCATCTTCATCGATCGTTTCCTGAGCGAGCTCTGCGATGTGTGCGTTGTCTGAATTCGGCGATTTATTCAGCATCGTCCGAATCACGTGCTTCGTCGCCGGATGGAAAATCTCGCAACCAACCTTGACGCACACTTCTAGTCTGATTGGACGAAAGCTCGTCACATAGAGCCGAGCGAACAACCAATCAGCGAGCGCTTTCAGGTTTGGGATCGAGGCGCTCATACCTATGATTTGCATCGAACGCTGATCGCGCGTGCCACCGCGAGTGTTCCCGACTGAGTACGTTGTCTGACTTCCATCTTCGTCGCCTACAGTCGGCTCGCCGCTCGCTCGCGCTTTGCGCCTCCACAATCCACTCGCGTACACGAGTTTGGTAAGGAACAACTCCATCGTTGCCCCGCGATCATCGTCTTGAATCAAGTGCAGCTCGTCGACGATGACGGCGCTCAGTTCGTGTAGCCGATTCTCTTCTAGCAGTCTCGACGTCACTTGGTTCGCCCGCTCTGGCGTGAGCACCAATAAGGTGTTCATCTTTGAATCGCTCGGAAACGCTCCGCCTCGCCCGCCGTACATCCTTCGCAATCGAAACTCCGTTCCCGCAAAGAGATTTTCTAAACTGTCCGCGCGCTCTTCGCAAAGAGCGACAAACGGCAACACAAACATCGCCACGCTCCCCGGTCGCTCGCGAAACCGACGCATCAATAGTAAGTCCGCGACGAGACTTTTACCCCCGCTCGTTGGCGCGCTGTACAACAAATTCACGCGCCCCTCCATCACCCCCGGCAGAGACAGGCACTCCATCTGCCACGGGTACAACTCTCGCACGCCCTTCGCCGCGAGCGCCTCGCGCGCAGACTCCGGCACGCCCCAAAACTCCAAGTCTCTTCGCCCCGTCGCCGTCACCGGACGCTCGATCGACGTCGACGCCTCGTTTCCACGACTCGCGCGCGCGTCATCCGTCGTTCTCGACCGCGACCGCGCCGACCGTTCCGCGCTCAGTCTCGCCGCGACCTCCGCGAGCGCTTCGTCGTCGACGTCGTCCAACAGCGTCTCAAGCCTTTCCGGCGTTTTCGCCCCACTGTGTCTCGAAAACCGCGCGGAATCCTGCGTCAACCCTCGCACGCGATCGCTGCGCGCGCGATCGTCCGACCGTTCGGCGCTTCCGTCGTCGCGCGACGCGGCGACGTCGACGCGAGGCCGTTTCAACCGTTCATCGCGCGACTCGCTCGAAAACGCCTCGTTCGCCGCACGCCGTCGCGCGTTCTCGTCGTTCTCCCCCACGGTGTCGCGCATGAGGTCGACGAGCATGGTCTCCGGGTCGAGCGACCGTCGACGGCGCGACAGGCGACGCGCGGGCGTGGAGCCGGGCATGATTGATGCGCGCGCGTAATCCAGGCACCTTTCGTCGCGCGCGCATGCGCCGAAGGGTGCGCGGCGATACGTTTTCGCGACGCGCGCGGGCGCGACGACGTCGCGGCGCGGCGCGGTGTGCGGCGCGTGGGTCTCGTCGGTCGCTTTTTTATGTGGATTTTGGAACAACGCTACGGCGCGGACGCTCCGGCGTTGGCGGCGTCGACGCCGGTGACGTCGCGCTTCAGGAGGTAGTGGGCGAATAAGGGTAAGTCTGGAAACGTGTGCGCGATGTAAGCCTCGACGATTTTGCGCGAAGACGTCCAAGGATC
>Ga0257114_1000026_pt1 | contig 107751 bp, 74 predicted proteins | sample SI112_10mmetaG_FD_190149 | JGI IMG/M metagenome (GOLD analysis project Ga0257114, IMG submission 190149) | Marine microbial communities from Saanich Inlet, British Columbia, Canada - SI112_10m | ecosystem: Environmental > Aquatic > Marine > Inlet | place: Canada: British Columbia | collected...
ACAAAGAAGCGCCGTTTAGTGTGGAATCATTGCACGACGAAATTGACTTGCGATCGAAAATCACTCGCGACGAATTCACTACGCTCGCCGGGGATATTTTCGAACGCATGACTGGTCCGTTGCGAGAAATCGTGGCCTCGCTCGGCGACTTCAACATCACGCTCGATGAAATCGAGGCTATCGAAGTCATCGGCGGGAGCACGCGCGTGCCCGGAGTGAAGGAGGAGATTGGAAAAGCCATCAATGGTCGCAAGTTTGACGTGCACCTCGACGCGGACGAAGCCGTGGCCATGGGCGCAGGTCTTTTCGCCGCCAACATGTCCACAACGTTCCGCATGCGAAAGTTTGGCGCCGCGGACGCGATGCCACATGGAATGACGTATGAAGTCTCACCGAGCGACGATTTTACGTCGGGTGAAGCGGCCACGCTCGTTCCGGCGTTTGCGAATTCGCCGCTTCGCCAGCGAGTGCAACTGCTCAATCGCACCGAGGACGCTAAGTTCACCGTGAAGCTTGATGTGTCGAACGGCTCACCGTTACCTCCGGGCACAGACACCGACCAAGTCATGGTCGTCGATGTCACCGGGGTGAAGGAGGCGATGGCAAAGTACAACGACACCGTGGGCAAGATGAACGTGTACTTTGAGTTTGATGCCAATGGCGTGTTGGATGTCTACGAGGCGGTGTACGCGGTTGAGATCATCGACTACGTTCCGGAAAAACCCAAAAAGAAGCCGAAAGTGGAAAAGACAAAGGTCGATAACAACGCAACAGAAGCCACCAACGTCACGGATGACGAATCGTCGGCGACTGAAAACGCAACCGAAGCAGAGATGAACGCAACGGCTGCGGAAGACGTCACGGAAGCCACTGAAAACACCACCGCAGAAGAAGTCGTGGAAGAAGAGGAGAATCCCAAAATGAAAATGCGCCGCCGCGTGATGAAGACTTCGCTTGAAGTTAAAGTTTCGGGCTTGCACATGGAACCGATGACGCAAGCGCAACTTGAAGCTTCCGTGTCTGTGCTCGGTGAGTTGCGTAAGGTTGACGAAGCTAAGCGCGCGCAAGAAGCGGCTAAGAGTAACCTCGAGGCGTACATTTACGCCATCCGTGCCAAGCTCGACGAGGATGAAATTCAAGTCGTGACGACAGAGGAGGAACGCGAAGCTTTGAAGGAGGAACTTACAGACAAAGAGGATTGGCTGTATATGGACGGTGCAGATTCCACCACAGAAGTGTTCAAGCAAACTCATGACGACCTCAAGTCTAAGGGCGACGCCATTGAGTTCCGCGCTAAGGAAATGACGCGACGACCTGCGATGATTGCGAAGGCGAGAGCGTTTATCGAAAAGGCCAAGCCCGAAGTAGAGTCTTGGCCGGAAAAGAAACCGTGGTTGAACGAAACGCACGTCGCGAACTTACTTGAAGAGATCAAGCAATTCGAATCATGGCTTGACGAGAAGATTGAGGCACAAGACAAGTTGGCGGCGACTGAAGCGCCAACGCTCGAGTCAACCGAGATAAAAATCAGCCAACGACCCATTGAGACCAAGTTCGGCAAGTTGAAGAAAAAGTCCAAGCCGAAACCTCCAAAGGTTGAGAAGAACGAGACAGAAGCGAATGAAACGGATGCGAACGAAACGATCGCGAACGCAACGGATGCAGACGCGCCTACAGACGAGCCGCCGGCGGAGGACGTCGCCGGAGGAACCGATGCGGATCAGTCCGCGGAAGAAGAGCAGGTTCAGCGCGAGACAGAGGACGAGCAAACTCCCGATCAAACGCCTCCCAAAGACGAACTTTAACGATGAAAACAAATCGAAAATTTTTATTAATATCAACCGAGAGTATTCTTTCCAGCACAAAACAACGAGTCGTCGCAATTAAATTAAATCTAATCCACCTTCTTGGAAGGCAAGGAGCGCTCGTTCGGCACGCCTCGGAACACGGCTGGGTACGCCAAAGACTCACTCCCACCTCTAAGCTTGAGTTGATGCTTTCTAAATTCCTTATCCGTGCCAAAAATCCAGTCGCACCACGTGAAAACGCTCGAGTACGGCCCTTCGAACGTCTTGTGATGGAAATCGTGGTGCACCGCGCCACCCCAAAATGGAATCAAATTTGTGGGATTCCACGGCACGTCGTAGCCAGAGTGATCCTCCACCGTTTCCACGAGCCTGAAAAACAACCAAACCCACAGCGTCACCATGTGCTTGGCGAAAAACAACGGCCCGAGCAACGTGCCGATGCCCAAAAAGAACGTCTCCACCGGGTGCGCGTACTCGGCGGCGATGCCGAACGGAAATTTGTGCTCGTGATGAATCTTGTGCACGTACTTGTACACCCGCTTATGGTGCAATCCCCTGTGAACCCAGTAAAAGTAGAAATCTTCAATCGCGAAAAACACCGGAATCTGCCACAACAAATCCCTCGATTTCGGCAACGCCTCCATCGCCAGCGAAAATCCAAAGTACGGCGCCACAAAATAAAACATCATTTGCATCGGCAACTGAATGAACACGTGCGACTTCAAAAGCTTCGTCAGGCACTTCATCACCATTTCCTTGCTCGGCGTTTTATCCGGCTGTATCTTCCATCGCTTAAAGTATTCAAACTGATCCATCGCCAACCACGGCGTCCACGCGCCGAAGTACACCGCCTCGTGGTACGCGAACGTCAGCGGACCCGCGATGACGAACGGGTGAAAGTTATCCAGCACGACGCGCCAAACTTTCGCGAACATCGCGTCGACGCGTCGCTCGAGCGCGAGCGCGGCCTCGAGCGCGCGATCGACGAGGGGATCTTTCGACGCGCGGCGCGCGAATGCGGTCAGGTGCGACGTCAACGCGTCCGCGGACGCCGCGTGCGCGAGCGTCGCGGCGCCGGCGACGACGAGCGCGACGGCGAGGATCATCCTCGCGCCGTGATCGGGCATGGCGGGCGACGACGCGCGCGCCGGCGAGTGCGGCAGCGCAAGATGGGAGTCAGCCGCCAACGTCATCATTTTGGATAAAATGTCGCCGACGCGCGCGCGCGCGCCGCTCGAGTCGCGAAACCGTCGCTCGCCGCGCCGCGCCGCGACGCGCGTGGCGCCGAGCTAAAAAACAATACAAACTACACCATCTACCGCGCGCGCGCGAGTCGCGCGCTCTAAACGCGTCGTCGTCGACGCGGCTCACCGTCCCCTGGCCTCGAGCGAACGCGAACAAATATCCGCGCACTCAAACAAGCAGTACTCCCTCGACCGAAAGCTGTCCTTGAACACGATCGGGTCGCGACGAACGCTCGCCGGCCCCAATCCCGGCCCCCCGCCGCCGCCGCGCGCGCACGTCGCCAAGCATTTATTCGCGCACTTTTCCACCGCCTTCCCGTTCGGCCCCGACGTGAGCGACTTCAGCGACCGCCTCGCGCGCGAATCGCTCTCGCTCGCGCGCAATCCGTCCGGGACGTCTTCGATGTAAAACTCCGCGCGCGCCGACGGCGCGTGCGCGCCGACGACGACGCACGCCGCGACGCCGCACGCCGCGCGCGCCAACGCCGCGCCGTCGAACGCGTCGAACGGACGACCGCGCCGGCGCGCGTCGTCGCGCGCCGTCGCGCCGGCGCGCGTCGTCGCGCGCGCGTCGCGCCGCGCGCGCGTCGACGCCGTCCCGAGGCGGCGCGGCGTCGCGCGCGCGAGCGTCATCGGCGTCGCGATGTCGCGCGCGAAGCGACACTTCGCGCATGCCGAGCGTCGCCGTCGTCAAGTTCGGCGGCGCCGTGCTCACGGACAAGCGTCAACGCGGCGTCGTCGACGCGCGCGGGCTCGCGGATTGCGCGCGCGTCGCGCGACTCGCGCGCGACGCGGGCGCGTCGTTGATCATCGCGCACGGCGCGGGGAGTTTCGGACACGGTGCGACGCGACGGACGCGCGCGACGCGACGGACGCGACGGACGCGATGGACGCGACGCGCGACTGACGCGCGCGGTGGCGACGCGGTCGCAGCGGAGGCGAAGGCGTGCGGGTGCGCGCGCGGCGGTGACTTGCGGGACGCGGCGTTCGCGCTGGGCGTCGACGGGACGCGAGCGAAAGTGCTCGAATTGAATCGACTCGTCGTCGACGCGCTGCGAGATGCCGGCGTGAACGCGCGAGGGATGACGCCGTGGCGCGAGGGGTGGCGAACGCGAGGGCCGGGGCGGCCGGAGACGAGCGGACGAGACGAAGGACGCGCGGTGCTCGACGCGGTGCGCGACGGCGTCGTGCCGGTGATACACGGCGACGTGGTCGAGGACGTCGCGCAAGGCACGTCAGTGTTGAGCGCGGATACGATCGTCGAGATGTGCGCGAAATGGGCGATGGAAGAGTGGCCCGATGAGTGCCCGCGAGTGGTGTTTTGCAGCGACGTCTTCGGCGTCTACGACTCGCCGCCGACGACGCGAATCATAAACGCCGACGTCACCGACGGCTACGTACCGCTCCGCGTGAACGAAACCGAAACCGCCGTGCTCTTACGCGACATCATCGTCGACGCCGACGCCGACGCGAGCGATGGCACTCGCGTTCCCTGGCGATGCGCTCGCGCGTCGCCGCTCGCGCGTCTCGCCGAAGCCGCCGACGCCGCCGCCCTCGACGCCACGTTCGCCATCGACGACGCCATCGCCGACGTCACCGGCGGTGTTCGCGCCAAGCTCACCACCGCGATCGCCATCGCCTCGTATCTTCCCCCAGGCCCTCCCCGCGTGTTCCTCGCTCGGCCGGGCGCGTTTGCCGCCGAACCGTCGCGCGTCTCCGATCACGCCCTCAACGCCATCCTCGCCTTCGACGCGCGCGGCGCGCCCGACGATGCGGCACTGAATAATTTTATCGGCACCGCCATCGCGCGCCGCGCGCCGTAGCGCCGATTTCCCCGTCTCGCGCGTCCCGCCTCGCGTGTCGTCCCATGTCTAGAGTCCCAACCCTCCGCGCTCGTCTCCCGCGCGTCGGTCCCCAGTCGTCGCCTCTCGCGCCCGTCATGGCGCGCGCGAGCCGAGGCGTCGACGCGTCCGCCGACGCGAATGCCGACGCGTCCGACGCGCCCGCCGACGCGCCCGACGCGACGTCGCCGCACGTCGACGCGGCGGTGGGCGCCGACGACGTCGCGCCCACCGCCGCGATCGCGCCCGACGCGCAATCCGCGCCCGACGCGCACGACGCGAGCGACGACGACGCGCCGAACGCCGCGAAATCGGAGAATAAAAACAGCACCGGTCGCGGAAGTGGACGCGCGAGCGATGGACCGCACGGTGGCGGCGGCGACGGGACGCTGACGGTCACCCCGGACTCGCCCGCGGACGAGACGTGGCGCGCGCGGCGCGGGCCGCTGGACGCGAGCGACGGTGGACCGTGGACGAGCGAGGACAGCGCGGGTGCGTGAGATTAATTCGACGCGCGCGACGACGCGCGCGGGACGGGAGAGGGCGCGAGAGGGTGGTGGCGACGCGATGATGGAGTGGACCTAGTGGTGGATCTCTCGCGACGCGCGACTGACGACGGATGTACCGACGGAAACAGGGCCGCAACCCGTGGACATGTACGGGAAATTCACGTGGAAGATTGAAAACTTTTCGGAAATCAGTAAGCGGGAATTGCGATCGAACGTGTTCGAGGTGGGCGGGTATAAGTGGTACATTTTGGTGTACCCGCAAGGATGCGACGTGAGCAATCACCTGTCGTTGTTTTTGTGCGTCGCCGATTACGACAAGCTGTTGCCGGGATGGAGTCATTTCGCGCAGTTTACGATTGCGGTGGTGAATAAGGATCCGAAAAAGTCCAAGTACAGCGATACGTTGCACCGGTTCTGTAAGAAGGAGCACGACTGGGGTTGGAAAAAGTTTATGGAGCTCACGAAGGTGCTCGACGGTTTCACCGTGGCGGACACGCTCGTGATTAAGGCTCAGGTTCAAGTGATACACGAGAAAGTCGCGAGACCTTTCAGATGCCTAGACCCGCAGTACAGGCGCGAGCTCGTTCGGGTGTACCTTACGAATGTCGAGGTGCGTAGAGGCGAAAAGCGACGTCTCGAGCCGTCGAACCGAAACATCCATCGTGCTGATGAAAACACATATCAAGCATTTCTCGTTCTGAGCAATATATTCTGATGAACATCTATACACCCATAGAATCTGAACGATGGATGGATTCGAGCTCGACTGACTCGAGCGCGCGCGTGGCGAGACAAGCGACGACGACTGACTTTATTTTCATCTTGACCAAACGCAGGGCATTTGTCGAAGATTTTTAGATGAGAAGCGCGAGAAACTGATGACGATGCGCGCGGACGAAGAGCAATGGTCAAATCTTCGTCAATTCTGGAACTCTCGCGAGGGGAAAGAGAAGGTACAGCTCACGATGGAGAAGTCTGACATTCTGCTCAAGGGGATCGTCAAGCGCTTCTTCAACGAAAAGGAAGTGACGTCGACGCTCGTCATGGATGCACTTTACTGCGGCTGCCGCGCGTTGGACATCGCGGAAAATGACTTGGAAGCCAAGGCGACCTCCGTGAGTACCTCGAATAAGTGCTCTGTGGCCATGAGCATCGTGCAAAACAAGAGTGTTTTGACGGGTGACTTTGTCTCGGCGCTCGAGCGGGCCGCTGACGGAACCGCGTTTGACGCGGACGAAGAAGACAAGAAATCCGCCTCGGATGACCTGTCCGCCACCGATGCCGTCGAACGCGATGAAAAACGATTAGCCGAACTTGGTCGTCGCACCATCGAGATGTACGTTCTCTCGCACGTGTTTGTCAACCGCGTCGAAATCGCGTTTCGCGAAGCCGAGGCGTTGATGCGCCAAGAGGCGCTTATCGCTGAGGAGGAAGAAGCCGAACGACTCGCACAAGAGCTTGAAGGTCAGAAGAAGAGCAAGAAGCAAAAGCAAAAAGAGCGTCAACGACAGAAGAAGGCTATCGAAGACGCTGAGAAGGCTGAAAAGGAGGCGGAAGAGGCTCGCATTCGCGAAGAAGCCGAAGCGGCGAAGGAAGCTGAGCGCGCCGCCAAGGCAGCTGCTAAGGCAGCAGCGTTGGCAGAAGAGCGCGCGCGCGAGGAGGCGGAAGCGGCCATCAAAGCAAAGGCTGAAGCCGAAGCTCGCGCCGCGCGCGAAGCCAAGGCAGCGGCCAAGGCTGCCGAGAAGGCGAAACGAGAAGCCGAGGAAAAGGCCAAGGAGGACGAGGCGAGAAAGCTCAAGGAGGAAGCCGAAGCTAAGGCCGCCGCGGAGGCCGCGGCGAAGGCTATTCCGTCCCCTAAAGCTGATAGCCCTTCGACGCCCACCCGCACGAAGTCCATGTCGCAAGTTTCGTCACCTTCGAAGGTTATCCCGGCTCCGTTGTCGAACGAAGTGAGCACGTTGCGTTCGCGAATCTCTCAGCTCGAGCTTCAGCTCGACGAGAAGACGAGCGAATGCGCGCAACTTACCGCGGATTTGGACAAAGCGAAGGATATTATTTTGCAACTACGAAGCGAGATGGTGAGCGGTGTATCGTCGATGTCGATGCAAAAGCAGTCGTCCATGGAGTCGCTTGGCGATGTCGCTCGTACCGCCCAGGCGGCTTCGGCGATGCTCGGCGATAGCACCAATATCGTGCGCATGGGATCATCGAGCATGATCGCGAATGGCGCATCCAACGGTGCGGTGACGTCGGGTATGCAGCCGATTTTGGCGAGCGCCAAGTCGCAGCCTCCGCTTCCTCCCGGGCCTCCGCCTCCAGGAAGCGGCGACGTCGGTCCGCCGCCGCCGCCGCGCGGTCCGCCGCCGCCTGGTTCGGCGCGCGTGAACGAAACTGGACCTGCATCGCCGCAACACAGTTCTAACAGCGGGTTACCGCCTTCCTTCGCCGCCATGGCGGCTGGATCGCGTCCGCCAGAACCTCCAGTGGTGCCGCCCGGCATGAGTAGCTACGGTCAACAACCGCCGCCGCCCGGCATGGGTCAGCAAGTCAATCCGCTCGGCACACCGCCATCGATGAAAACTATGGCCCCACCTCCGGGGATGGGTCACCCTTCCACGTGGTCTCCGGGCATACAGGAAGAGTTCCCGCACCTCGGCATGATCAGCGACCTGTTGGACTTCGATTGATCGCGTCGCGACGTTTGGGGACGACGACAAACCACATCCGTCATCGATATCCGCCGCTAGCGAGCGAAACAACTGAAAACCTGAACCCAGGAGAGTAGATAGACCGTCGCGCTTCCACATAGAGCTTGGAAAGACAAATTCTCCTCATTTAAAACTTTTCCTCGCGAGCGCTAACGCGCCGTCGCGTCACTGCTCGACGCGAAGCGACGCGACGCGACGCGAGCGACGCGCGCGAACGACGTCGCGCCATGTCGACCCTCGATCTCGGCGTTCACGCTCGATGCGTGTGCGCCGTACCGAGCGTGGCGCGCGCAGACGGCGACGAACCATCGCCCTCGTCGTCGTCGTCGCGATTCTTCACCGCCACGAACACGCTAAGAGGCGAAAACAAATTGATCCAAGTCGAATTCACTCCCGAGACGAAAACGTGCGCGACGACGACGTCCATCGCGCTCGAACACCGCTGTTGCGAGACCGTCGACGTCGACGAGACTGGTACACACGTCGTGGTGACGTACGAAGACGCAGGACGGGAGACGAAGCGCGTGCGAGGCGTGGCGACGGCGGCGGTGGGCGAGCGGGACGGCGCGAGCGGGACGCCGACGGATTTAAGACTCGACGACGCGTCGTCGCGCGCGACGGCAAAAGACGTCGAAGAGTTTGAAACGGTGAAGTGCGCGCGATTGAACCGCGTCACCGGGACGTTGGTGACGGTGGATGAGTTTAAGGCGCGCGTGTGGCGTCGTCGGGACGACGGCGCGTTCGCGAGCGCGTCTTCGTGCGCCACTCGCGTCGATCAATCGCGCTCTGAGATCATCGGCGGAATGAATACGATGCAGGATGGCGTCGCACAAGGCGCATGGGATCCTCACTCGGCGGATGCGTTCGCGTGCGGTGTGGACGCTGACGTCGTCGTGTTCGACGCGCGCACGGCGAGTCGCGCGCAGACGATTGAAAAGGCGCACGCCCAGCAAACGCGCGACGTGCGATACAACCCGAACAAACCGCACGAGATGATGTCGTGCGGCGACGACGGATTGCTCAAGATGTGGGACGCTCGCGCGCACGAGCGGCCGTTGAAAGTCGTCGCCGGGCACGAGCACTGGATTTGGAACTGCGCGTACAATCCCGTATACGACGCTCTCACGCTCAGCGCCGGTTCCGACGGCACCGTGCGTCTGTGGTGCGATGACGACGCGTTACCGAGCGACTCGCACAGCGCTTCACGCGCGGACGCTCGAAGCGGCATTCGCGCCGTATCCCGCCGCGTCGTCCGCGCCGACTCCGTTTCTGCGCGCGCGTGCGCGTGGAGCGCCGCCGACCCTTGGACGTACGCCGTCGTCACCGCCGACGGCGCCTTCACCGCGCTCGAAGTTCCGCGCGAGGAAAAATATAGAATTCTCCTGTAAAGCGACGCGTTTAGCCTGAACTCACGAAACGCGTCGCCGCGCCTTCGCCGCGCCGCTCGTCCACCCCGACCGCACACGCCCGCCCGCGGGTCGGCGTCATCGTCCTCGTCATGACCGTCGACGCGACCGACGACGCGACCGACGCCCTCGCCGCGCTCGCCGCGCGTCAACTCGCGCGTCGTCGCGCGCGCAACGCCGTGCGGCGCTGTTCCGTCGCGCGCACCGTCTTCGCGCTCACGAGTTTGATTTGCTTCGCGCGCGCGCTCGCGCGGTTGGAGACGCGCGTGCGCGCGCCCGCGCCGCCGGTGACGTCGCTCTGGCGTCGCTCTGGCGTCGCGCCGCCGGCGCGGGACGCGTCGCTCGGGAAGGAGGCGGCGCTCGGCGCGCTCGCGCTCGCGGCGGCGGCGGCGGCGGCGCGAAGGCGCGAACGCGCCGAGGACGCGCTGGCGAGCGTCGGCGCGGGCGGTGCGAACGACGTGGAGCTGCAAACCGCGCACGCGGCGTCTGCGGGAGGGATATGGCGAGCGCTGAAGACTGGGAGCGAGGACGAGGTGAAGGCGCTGTGCGAGAGAGACGGCGAGAAGGCGCTGCGAGAGCGAGGACCGGTGGGAGAGACACCGTTGCACTTGATGCTGCTGTACGGCGGTGCGTCTTCGATGGAACGCTCGGCGCAGCTGAGAAGCGCGAAGTACGTCGGGGAGAAGTTTCCAAAGACGGTGAACGACGTGTACGTCGGGGGTGAATATTTTGGCGAGAGCGCGTTACACATCGCCATCGTAAATAAAAACGTCGATCTCGTGCGGTGGTTGCTGGCGACGAGCGTAAATGTGAAAGGGTTACTCGCCGCGCGGGCGACGGGTCGGTTTTTTAGTCGAGGGGCGCCGTGTTATTACGGCGAGTTCGCGTTGAGTTTCGCCGCGAGCACGGGGCAGGGCGATTTAGTGGAGATTTTATTAGCCGCGGGCGCGGATGCGACGGCGCAAGACACGCACGGGAACACGTGCTTGCATATGGCCGTGATCCATAATCAGCCCGACATGTTCACGCTGATTTGCGAGAAATGGGAGCGAGGCAAGAATGAGGCAAACGGTTCGTCGTTGGAGCGACTGTCAAACGCCGACGGGTTGAGTCCGATGTTGTTCGCCGCGCGAAGTGGATTCAAGGATATGTTTGAGTTTTTACTCAATCGTACGTGCATCACGGAGTGGGCGTATGGGCCCGTGACGTGTCAGCGCATGCCGCTGTTGGACGTCGACACTCGGCAACGGATAGGCACAGGCGCATTGGCTGAAATCATCGCCAACGGCCATTTGGATTTGCTCAGCATACCGCTCATTCAAGAATTGTTACAGCGCAAATGGGACTTTTACATCGGCAGGCTGTTTTACGAGCGCGTGTGGCACATGCTCGCGTTCCTGATAACCATGACTCTCGTGCACGTCACGTCTTACGCCGATTCCGGTTTGGATGACACATTGTCGCACGTAGCACAAACGGCGAAGACCGCAATTTTAGGCGTCGTTATCGCTCAACTAGCGGCCGAGTACCACCATCGCAAGCACATGAGCGGGCAAAGCGCGGTTTCGGTGATGTTTTGCGTCACGTACCTGGCTTCGTTTGTCTCTCGCGTGATTTTCCACGACGAGCTTCAAGCGGATGCGATGTTGGCGGTGTCATTTTTGTTTGCCTGGTTCTATTTCGCGTGGCTTTTTATGGGGTTCAAGAGCATCGGGCACTTCGTCATCATGATTTATGAAATCATCATGGACGACGTCCGACCATTCCTCAGCATCCTCGGCATTTTCGTCGTCGCCTTTTCCACCGCGATTTACGTCGTCCTTCGACCGACATCAGCGCGCAGCGTGCGAGACTTCTCCGGCCAGCTCGTGACGTGCTTCGAGTGGCTGACGAACGGTGGCTACGAAGGCGACGTCGTCGACGCCGCCGAACGAGGCAAAGTATTGATGGGCTTCCTCATGGCCGCGTTTACGATTTTGGGCGCCGTCGTCCTCTTAAACCTCCTCGTCGCCATGATGGGCGACACCTACGCCAAAGTCAGCGAAAACGCCGTCGCCAAGTGGCGTCTCGAGCGCGCCCGCATCATGCTCCGCCTCGAGCGCCACTTTTCCACCCCCCACCGCGACCGTCTCGCTCGAGGCGTCTGGATCGTCCTCGACGGCGCCCGTTTCCTTCAGGTCCAGCTCGTCGACGGTTTGACCTCGTACGAGCAGCGCGACGCCCGCGATTGATCCCGCTCGAGACCGTTAATAACGACGCACTTTCCTTCATCCCTCGCCGTCGATCGCCGCTCGCGCGCTCGCGACGCGCGCGTCCGAGCGAACGCCGCCGTCGCCGTCCGTCCATCTCAGCGAAAAAAAGTCGGCACGCCGAGGTGCCGACTCGGCGCCGACGCGTCATTCCGAGACGCGACGATCGCGTCGCGCGACCGCGTCGACGCGCGCGGGCGACGTCGCGACGCGCGCGAGCGACAAAAACTAAAACGAGCGAACGAACGCGCGCGCGCGAGGTCGACGGCGCGACGCGGGCACGGGCGCGCGACGCGGTGATTACGAATTCGACATTCGTCGTCGACATTCATCGGCGGACGCATGGGGAAAGACTTTTACGAGACGCTGGGGGTGTCGCGCGCGGACGCGGACGATCAGGAAAAATTGAAAAAGGCGTACAAGAAGGCGGCGCTGAAATCGCACCCGGATCGACCGGGAGGCGACGCCGAAAAGTTCAAGGCGGTGGGTTTGGCGTACGATACGCTGAGCGACGCGAACAAGCGGACGATATACGACCGATACGGTGAGGAGGGGTTGAAGCAAGGGTTCGTGCCGCCGGAAGCGAGGAGCGAGGCGAGCGGTGCGAGCGCGGGTGGGTTTCCGGGAGGAGGATTTTCGGGAAGCGCGCCCGGGAGTGGATTTCGCGCGTCGAGCGGCGGCGGCGGTTTCGGGTTCCCCGGCGGCGGCGGGTTTCATGAATTCACCGGTGCAGACGCGGAAGATTTGTTCGCCAGGTTTTTCGGCGGCGGCGGCGGCGGCGGCGCGGGGTCACCGTTTGGAGGAGGAATGGGCGACGCGTTCGGCGCGGGCGTGGGGAGCAAACGACGTCGCCCCGAGTGCGTGTTGAATCTCGAGTGCACGCTCGAGGAGCTGTTTAGAGGCGGACGCCGGGACATCAACTACGTTCGAAACGTGCGTGCGGGAACGAGCGGTCAGATGACTCAAAGTAATGAGTGCATCTCGATCGATTTCAAACCCGGTTGGAAAACCGGCACGAAAATTACATTTACCGGAAAAGGAAACGAAGACGCGCAAACCGGCGAAGCGGCGGATCTGGTCGTGGTGATCAAGGAAACGCCGCACAAATTCTTACGACGAGATGGAGATGACTTGATGTACGAAGTTCCTCGAATCTCACTTCGCAGCGCGTTGATTGGTTGGAAGGTTGAATTCGTCAACGTAGACGGCGAGAAGGTGCGTCTATCGTTCGACGATCCTACGGCTCCAGAATCGGCGCGCGCGGTTCGAGGAAAAGGAATGCCGAATCAGAAGACCGGGCGGAGAGGCGACCTCATCGTCACCGTAAAAACCGTCAAGTTTCCCTCGCATCTCAACTCGAAACAAAAAACATTGCTACGCGAAGCCTTCGCTCCAGGTGCCGCGGCGTGAGCTTCGTGGCGCGTAGACCGTCGGTACAATATTTTGTCATCATCGACATATTACATCACATCATCTTTCGAAAGTTCTCTCTAATTTGTTCTAGTTTGTGCGTCGGATTCGCGCTCTTTTTCATTTCCTTACCCGCGCATTCCACCGCTTCTTCGACGAGCAAATCGATGTCGTCGCCGATGCCTCGAAGGATGGCGTCAATTTCCGATCGGAGGCGTCGACATCGTTTCACGTCGATCGGCGTTAAAGCGTCATCGTCGACTTGATCGGATTTCGATTCCGCCTTCGAGCCATCGTCGCCGATGGTTTGCGTCGCGGTAGTTTCCTTCGACTTGGCGCTCGCGCGAACGCGTGCGAGTTCTTCTTCGTAATCTTTGAGCATTTGTTTCGTTCGCGGGTTGAGGGTCGGATCGATTTCGTTGGAAATCGTTCGCATGCGACACGACGCGGCGTGGCCTTCCGCGTTGTACGGCGACACGTCTTCCTTCCCACAAGAACCGCACACGTGGTATCCAGAGCACTCGCCTTTCTTCTGCGAGCAAAATCCCTTCGCGCTACCGCCGAGGAGGGCCTTTTCAAACTCGCGAATGCCGACCATGGACTTCATGAAGTATAAAAAGCATGGTTGCTTGTTCGCGTCCGGAATCACACCGCACACAGAGTGCAGTTTACACTCTGGCTTGTGTTTGCCGCGTCCTTCTTCACCGCAGTGACCGCAAATGTGTCGAGAGTGACATCGATCGCCCTTGCCGCACAACGCCCAGCCACCGCTGCTTCCGATTTTAAACTTTTGCGAGTCGCTCTCCATCTTGAAATAGTCTCCGAGAGAGTGCAAGTAGTACTTTCGACACAAATCGACTGGAGCAGAGTCGGCGAAGACGGCGTGTAAGCGACACGTCGGTAAATGCGCGTCGTTGCCGCTCTTTCCGCACGCGCCGCACACGTGCTCGAGCATGCACTTGTCGCTGCGGGGACACAAATTCCAAACGTGCTTTTCTTGATCCCATCCGTTACGCAAAGCTCCGCCGGTGTCGTCCACGGAGTTCAAGTAATAATCCAAGCACACTTTGTTCTCCACGCGTTTATGAATGTTGGCGTAGAGTGACGGACACATTCCAAACGTGTGGCGCGGCGACTCGCAGAGTTGACACACGTGTCGACTCACGCACCCGTTGCATCCGAACTTATCCCCGCGCAAATTAAACGCAGTGCATATTTCACCAGCCGACGGCTCGCGCTGCAGATCGCGGAACACGCTGTTCGTCGGTGGCGCGGAAACTTCCTCCTTGATGGAATCGTCGTCGAGCGCAGAATCGCCCAACGTCTCCGTGGCTTGACGAAGTATGCGCGATCGATTCAACAGATCTGTGAGTTCGGCCGGGGTGGCGTCCAGACCCAGTGCATCTGCTTCGAATCGACCGGCTGTGAGTTCGGCGAGGTCGATTTCGTCTGCATCGCCGCCACGAAGTCCGGAAATGTCTTCGTGCGGCGCCACGTCGACACCATCTTCTAGCGCGCCTCCGAGGACACCACTCGCTGAGGCGTCCACGGAAGAGAAAAACGGACTCAATTCTCTGTCACCCGCTGACGGGACGTTGTGCTCGAGTTGTTGATGCGAGTTCACCGACGGTGAAGTGTATCCGAGAGGGATGTTCGCGCCCACGCGCGCGTCTCCTGTATCACCTCCGAGAAGCGCCGCGGAAAAATCACTCATCATACTTTCGATGTAATCATCACCGCTCGCTCGCGCTGGCGCGGCTTCGCTCGGCGACGCGAAGGCTGGCGAAAAGAACGACGGCGACGCGGCGCCAAACGTACCCAGCGGCAGCGACGACGCACCAGGGCCGGACGCACTCCCCATCGGCGGTGTCTGCCCGTTCGTCGACGTCGGCCCACGAGTTGCGGTGCCCCCGCGCGTCGTTCGCGGCGTCAACATCGGCGACTTCGTCCGAGTCGGTTGCCCCGTCGGTTGCCCCGCCGCGCGCGTCGGCGCCGGCGGCTCGCTCTGTATTATCCCTCCCGCTTCATCCTTCCTCAAAATCCGCGGACTCGCCCCTTTCATGATCCCGCTCAACATCCCCAACACGTCTTGGTTCGTCGCTCCCATCATCTTCGCCGGCGGCGGTCCGCTCGGCGAGCCCTCCGTCGACGTCTCCCCGCGGTTCGCCGGCGCCCCGACGTTCGCGTTCGTCGCCTCACCATCATCCAGCACGCACACCCGTTCGCCGCGTTCCACTCGCACCACGCGTATCGCTCGCGCGTTCACCAGCTCTCGCTCCACGTTCGCGTCGACGCACACGAATTCTTCCGCGTTCAGCGCCGCGCGCGCCGCGCTCGAGCTCACCAGCACCCGATCTGGGCTCTTCAGTCCGATCAGAATCACCCCGAGCCGTCCGCCGCCCGCCGAGCGCGTCTCGACGACGTATCGCTGTTTCTTCGTCCCGTCCGCGCCGAGCGCGAGCTTGAACACGCGCTTGGCGTCCGCGGGGGCGGGCATCGCGCCGCGTTCGCGGACTCGACACGGCGCGGGCGGCGCGACGCGAAACCGCGCGCGCGGTCGCGGCGCGTCCTCGCGCGCGGCGCCGAACGACGCTCGATGCGCGCGTCGACGCGCCGCGGGCGCGGGCGCGGGCGCGCGCGCGACGAGGGACGCTCGCGGGACGCGGAGTGACGCGACGGGACGTCGGCAGTCAACCGCCGGGGCGCGCGAGGCGGGCGACGAAGGAATCGAATGACAACTCGAGCTACTTCTTGCGCCTGACGGCTGGCTTGCGCTTCTGCGCCGGTTTACGCTTCGTCGCGGGCCTGCGAGCGGACGCGCCCGAGGCTTTGGAGGTCTCCGCGGCGCGCTTGCGCTTGGCGCCGACGGCGACGTCTTCGTCGTCGACGTCTTCGTCCTGGTCGAAGAGCGAACCGACGCCGAAATTCTCCATGCCGCCCATCGCGCTCGGGTCTTCGCGAAGCTGCACGAACTCGCGGTGTACGCTCTCGATCTTGGCCACGTCGGCGTTGACGGCGACGACGACGACGGTGCCGGCGCTCGAGACGACGCGCGCGTTGTACATCACGCCCTTCATGTCAACCTTGAGCGCGCGCGAGGACTCGGCGAGCCAACGACCCACGGCGCCGGTATCGCCGTCTAAATCCACCGCCTCTCCGGCGCCTTCGATCTCAAACAAAACCTTGGACTTACCGCCTAAATTCGCCGTCGCGACGAGCTCCACGGCTGTCGAAGACGACTCCGCCGCCGGCTTCGCCGCGAGCGCCTTCGCCGTCTTCCCTTCGCTCGCCTTCGCCGCGTCGCCCGTCTCCCTCGCCGTCGTCGTCCCCATCGCGTCCTCATCGCCACCACCGTCCCTCACCGCCGCCCTCGCCTCGTTCTCCTTCCCGTCGTCCGCGTCCACGATTCTCAAATCGTCGTCGCTCGACGAAGCCGCCGCCGCCATCGCCGCCGCGCGCGTCCGCTCCGGCGACTTAAATTTCTCCACCCACGCCGGTTCGCTCTCGCTTCCCGATCCATCGTCGTCCGCGATCGTCGGCAGCGTCACCGTTCGTTTCTTCGTCGGCGTCGTCGTCGCCGTCTATCGCGCGTCGCGTCGTCGTTTCGTTTCGTCTCGTCAGTCGGTCCGCCGCGTTTGAATTCCAGACAGCTCGTCGCTCGCGCGTCGCCATCCATCCATCCATCGTCGTCGCGTCGCGTCGCGTCGTCGTCGTCGCGCACCTCGACCGGACTCGCGACGGCGCGCAGCAGACTCGGTAACGGTTTAAACTCGTCGTCGTCGCTCGAGTCGTCGTTGATGACGATCATCGGCGCGAATCGATCGACCGCGCGCGTCGAAGAGTGACGCGATCGACTCGACGTCAATCATCGACGCGTCGCGCGTCGCGCGCGCGCGATGCCGCGCTTGGAGCTCGAGCGCGATGACGTGCGAATAACGCCGACGCGCGGGCTCGGGTTCGCGTGCGAGACGGTGTCGCCGAAGCGCGACGGCGAGGCGATGAAGTCGACGGAGGTTGGTTCGGTGCTGCTGTTGCACGGATTGAATTCGCACGCGACGAACCCGAACGTGCGCGCGATGGCGGTGGCGCTCGCGAAACGAGGGATGCGAGTGATATCGTTCGATCTGCCGGGACACGGGGCGTGCGAGAGCGATGGGGACGCGCGAGGGGTGTACGCGGGGAAGGAGGCGGCGTTGGCGCGGGCGCGAAGCGCGTTGGCGGCGACGGCGACGGAAAGATTCACGATCGTTGGATCGTCCATGGGAGGCGCGTTGGCGATATTTTGCGCGAATGCGATGCGCGGCGAGGAGGGACGCGCGGTCGAGCGCGTGGTGTTGATAAATCCGTTGATGAAGATGAAGATGGCGCTGCCGCGCGTCGCGTTGGCGGCGCTGCGACTGGCGAGCTACGCGGCGCCGCGGTTGGAGGTGTCGCCGAAACCGAGGGATAAGCTCGACGTGGACGAAGATCAGAGACCTGACTTTGACGACGAGGCGCAGGCGCAGTGCGACGCGGACGCGTTGAGCTGGGATAAAGGGGTGTCGTTGCGCACGGCGGTGGAGCTGTACGATTTAGTAGCGCACAACGCGGGAAATCGGCCGGAAGATTGCGGCATGGTGCGCTTGAGCTTCGAGACTCCCGTCTTACTCATCACGGGCGGACGCGACAACGTCATCTCGCCCGACACCGCCATCGATCGCGCGAAATTGGCCGTGCAAGCGGGTGGGAAGGCGGAGCACGTGCAGTTCGCGCTCGCCGGGCACTCGTTGACTTTGCAAAGTCGCAGAGAAGAAGTGTTCGATCTCGTCGCGAATTGGCGATGGAAGTGAGGTGAGGATGTAATGATAATATCGGCTATTTCTTGTACACGACGTCCATCGGCTAAGAGATCCTATGCGACCGTTTTGTAAATGGTCAAAGACACGCCGAGTATGACGAGAATTAATATCGCGTCCATGCAAAATTTTCTCGTCGAGCGAATCTTCGTCACCGCCTCCTTCAACCGGGAGTTCGCCGTTCGCATGTCCGCGTTCACGGAATCGAGCTTATCTTCGATCGCATCCGTGATCGGTTGCTGACGGCGCATCTCCTCTTGCATCTCGCCCCCGATGTCCTTCAACACGCCCAAACCGCGCGAGATGACGTCCAAGCCTTTGTCTTGCTTGGCTTTCCGAGCCTCAAACTCTTGTCTAAACGCTTCGCTCGCCTCGCTTTGCTCCATGTTCAAGAACGGATTCGCACTCGATCCCGGATCGGCGTCGCTCGAGATGTTCACCACGGTCGACGTCCCCCCGAATCCCCCCGCCGGCTTTTTCTTTTGCGGCGGCAACCCGCGCGTGACGCCATCCGCCACCGCCTCGACTCGATCCTCCAAATTATCCACAATCTCCAACATCGCACGCACGTCATCCTCCGTCGTCCCCGCACTCTTCACCCTCGCGACCTTCCTCAGCTTCGGCAGCTCCCCGCGCAGATAATTCTTCCCTCGACGCACCTCCGCGTTGAGCGTCGCCACCGTCGCTCGATTTCGTTCGCTCTTCACCGCCGCCGCCTTTTCAATCAATTCTTCCAAAACCGTCTCCGAATTCGTCAGCATCGCCGCGAACGCATCGGTACCGCGTAATTTCGATATTCTCTCCTCCACCTGCGCCGTGGTCTCCGTTTTCGGGAGATAGGCGTCGTATCTATCGCCGTTCGCGCCACCTGGTCAGTCGTCGTCGTCGTCGTCGTCGTCGTCGTTCGTCTCCCTCTCGTCCGCCCCGCGTCCCACCGCCGCGCCTCTCCTCGTTCGACGACGCGCATCGCTCGCGTTTTCGCCCTCGCACGCACTTCTTCAACAGCGCGTCCGCGCGCGCGAGCAAATCTCCCGCCGACGCCATGCGCGCGCAAACGTCTTCCCGTCGTCGCGATTCCCGTTTTCCCGTCCCGTTTCCCCGTCGTCGCGCTCCCCCGTCGCCGCCGATCGACGCGCTCGACCGTCCGTCGTCGATCGACGCGTCCTCGACGTCGCGTCGCGCGTCGCGCGTCGCGCGGCGTCGCGTTTTGCCGTTCGAATCGGTTCGATTCGCAGCGCGTCGTCGTCAGAATCGCGCGCGATGTCGCGCGGCGCGCTCGAGTTCGCGCCCCATCACGCGCTGGGCGGCGGCGTCCTGCTCGGCCTGGCCGTGATCGGCAAGCTCGCGCTCACCGGGCGCGTGCTCGGCGTGAGCGGCGCGTTCAAGGGGCTCGTGCGGGGCGATCGCGCGCCGTGGCGCGTCGCCTTCGTCGGTGGTTTGCTCGCCGCGGGGGCGTGCGCGCGCGAACTCGGCGCGCTGGACGCGAGCGTGTCGACGGCGATGGTGAGCGGCGCGCGCGCGGCGTGCGCGGGGGCGCTGGTCGGCGTCGGCACGGCGATGGGACGGGGGTGCACGAGCGGGCACGGCATAGTCGGCAACTCGCGGCTGAGCGCGCGGAGCGCGGCGTACACGGTGACGTTCATGCTGGCGGGAGCGGTGACGGCGACGATGTTCGACACGAACGAGGCGCTGGGGGTGGACTCGACGCGATACACGCTCGGGCGAGGGGCGCGGAGCGCGGAGGCGGATGAATTCGGGCTGTGGGTAAAAGTCGGCGCGGCGAGCGCGTGCGCGTTCGCCGCGGCGTGGTTTTACATCGCGCGCGCGATCAAGACGGGGAGTGACGATGGGAAGGAGGGACCGAGCGCGGCGAAGCGACACGCGATCGACGTCGTCGTCGACGGCGCCGCTGGGTTTACGTTTGGCCTAGGGCTGGCGGTGAGCGGGATGATGTCGCCGGCCAAAGTGTCGGGATTTCTGAGCGTCACGCGAGCGTCTTTCGACCCGTCGTTGATGTTTGTCATGGGCGGCGCGATGGCGGTGACGATGATCGGCATGCGCGTCATCGGCGCGCACACCGGTCGCCGACCGGCGTGCTCGTACAACTCGTTCGACTTCTCGTCGAACACCAAAATCGATAAACCTCTGCTGTTGGGCGGCGTGTTATTCGGCGCGGGCTGGGGCTTGGCCGGCATTTGCCCCGGTCCCGCCATGGTGTCCTCCGTCGCGACGCCGAGCGCGGAAAACTTGATGTGGATCGCCTCCTTCATCGCGGGCATGTGGGCGCACGAACGCGCCGCCGGGTGATTCGTCGCGCGATTCGATCCCGTCGACGCTCGTCGTCGATCATTTTGTCAATAATATAATGTAATACCTCTGCTTTCAATATCACGAGCGTTCGTTGGCGTTGGCGTCCGCGTCCGTCGCCTTCGCGCGCCGCTCGCGCGACGCCGCGTCCGCGTTCTCGGAAAAATCTCGTCCAGACCTGACCCTGGAGCTGCGGCACAATCGCACGCGTCATGGCCTCCACCTCGTGCGCCTTTTCCGTCACCGCGCGTCCGCGCGCGACGAACAAATCCACCGCTCGCGGTAAACGCGTCGTTCGCGCCCGCGCGGCGGACGCCGAGGCCGCGCCGGCGGTGGATGTGAGCTCGACCGAGGTGCGATCGCGACGCCTCTTCGCCATCGTTTTCGCGCGCGCGACGCGAACGACGCGCGCGAGCGCGCGCGAAACGCGGCCGAGACGCGGATGCGATCGCGTCGCGTCGCGGGGGTCGACGACGCGGCGCGCGCGATCGGAGGCGCGATGAAAGAGACGCGGATATGCGAAAGTTATCCATAAAGACGACGAAGGCGCGCGGCGACGGGAGGACTGACGACGAAGGCGCGCGCGCGCGACGAACGCAGGTGAAGCAGTTCTACTACTGCGTCGCGAACGCCGATTTTATGCTCAACGATGAGAACAACGAGCACTTCCCGGAGATTTTGCGCGAACGACGACGATTCTTCAAGGAAAAGTCCAAGCCGCAAGACTTTTGGATCGTGCCGAACCCGGCGTTTTTGGACGCGATGCCGGACGTGAAGAAGAAGATTCGTCAGCCGTGCGTCGCGGTCGTCACCACGGACAAAGTTTGGAACGATTTCGTCAAGTTGCGCATGGATAGAGTGTACAAGGGCGGCGTCGAGGGCGCGGTGTGCGATATTTTGAAGAGCTCCGCCGCCATCGATCCGAACGCGTTCCCGGCGCCGACGAATTGGACCGCGCCGTACGCCAAGTACGCCGCGGGTTGGTGGAACGTCTTCGAGCCCAACGGTGGATTTTAATATTCTTCTCGGCATCACGACGCGTTTCCCGGCCGCTTAGCGTTTCATAGCCGTAGCGATTCTCGTTTCGATGTCATCGACGCCTCACCTCCACTAATCTTTTCACTCATCTTTCAATCGTGCGCACGCGCGCGCGGCGCCACTCCGAGTCGTCGCGCGCGGACGGTCGAACCCGTGAGCGATGATCGCATCGCGCGCGCGAATCGCCGTCGCCCCTCGACGCGCGCTCGCGTCCTCGCGCGCGCGTTCGCCCGCGCTCGCGTCGACGTCGTCGATGAAACTCTCGCGCGCGGCGACGCCGCGACGCGTCGCGGCGACGCCGCGCGCGGCGGTCGACGCCGAGCGCACGGTGCGCGAAATGTACGAGCGAATAAACGCTCGAGACGTCGACGGTGCGCTCGCGTGCGTGGATGAGAACGTGGTTTACGAGGATTTCAACTTTCCGGCGCCGTTTCGAGGCAAGGCGGCGGTGAAGAAGCTGTTCGAGGAGAGCTGCGAGGGCATACCGGACGATTTGACGTTCGTGATCGATGCGTCGACGTGCGGTGGGGACGCGGTGGGGCTGACGTGGCACGTGGAGCTGATGGGGGAGGCGTTTCCGAACGCGCGCGGGTGCTCGTTTTATCGCGTAGACGAGACGAACGGAAAGTTGGTCTACGCGCGGGATTGCGTGGAGTCGCCGTTGAAGCCGGGAGAGGCGAGTTTTGGGATCATACGGCTGGTGGCGCCGTTGGTGAAGAAACAAATCGCGGCGAAGAGGGGTGAGGGCGGCGGTGGAGACGGCGCCGTCGAGACGGCGAAATCCTCGTCTTCGGACGCGGGCGGAAACGCACTGGTGAGCGCGGCGTTTTGGCTCGCGGGCGCGGCGTACTGGTACGTCTTGTTATTGTCACCTTCGGATAATCCGATTCCGGGTGACCCGGCGTATGCGATTAAGCCCGAGACGCTGCAAGAAGTCATCGCGGAATCAACAGACTTCTTTTTCGTGCTTCCCGTGTTGAATAAGTTCGGGATTGACGCGTTAGGCACGGCGCCGGCGGTGCACCCCGTGTCTCTCGGTGTGTTCAACTTTGCGGAGGCATTCATTTTCATGCTACTCCCGCTGTACTTTATGGACAAACGGGGAAGAGATTTGCCTACGACGAAAATGTGGTCCATCGGTATGTTTCTTACGAACGCCGTGTTGTTACCGTACATGGCGATTCGCGCGGCGACGCCGGTTCGTGATTGGAACCCGGAGTCAAATGCGAACGTGGATGGCTGGCGCGAGACGCGATTGGGGGAAAAGGGCGTGATGAGTAAACTCTTTGGCGGTTTCGGACTCGCCGTCGGGCTTCTGTCAGTGTATTGGACTTTGTTTGAAGACCCCTCCGCGGGTGGGCTCAGCGAGCGGGCGGCGTACTTCAATAACCTGATGCACACCGATCGAGTCAGCGTGGCTTTTGTCGTAGATATCGCGCTTGTGTGCTGCTGGCAAGCTTACTTTATGAAATCTCTCGACAAGGACTCGGGCGCGCTCGCGTACATCCCGTATTGGGGATTATGCATTTGGCTGTTGATGTAGCTCGTTTAAAAAGAATTGTTTCGCGCTTTCGCGTATTGAATAACGGTACGATCAGAGCTCGGACTTTTTGCTCTTCTTCTTCTTTCTTCTGCGTTTTTTCGCCTTCTTGGCAGCCTCTTCTTTGAGCTTCGCCTCCTCCGCTAAGATGGCGTCGAGGCGCGCCTGCGTCTCGAGTTCCTCCTGCGCTCTCTGGGCGAGGTCCTCACGTGACAGCGCGGCCTCGCCTTCGACTTCCTCGCTCATAATATCGCTCAAATCGAATTCTTCCTCGACGATTTCTTCCTCGACGATTTCCTCCACCGTCTCTCCACCTTCGACCAGCTTCGGCATCTCTTGAAACCTCCACGTCTTCACCTTGCCGCCGAGAATGTCTGTACAAAAGTCTCGAACTGCAATCTCGTCGAAAGCGCCCTTGTGCGTGGCGTAACGCGACGTGCGCATCGCCAGTACAGTCACAGTGGGATAATCCACTGGATTGTTCACGTCGAAGACGCTCGAGAATGTGCGCTGCTTGGTCGGATCGACGATGGCGAAATGATACGGCTTGCCGTACAGCGCCTTGGCGACGGCGTGGATAATCTTCTTGTGCTCCGCGTTGTCGTCTTTGATGAACGCCACGACGCACAAACCACCTTTTGCCGCGCATTGTTCGTCGAGCGCCGCCGATGTATCCACGGTCATCGGCATCGAGACCAGTGCGTCCTTGTCGACGCCGATGACGTGGTCTCGAATCTGCTGCAACCACGAGTTGACGATGGGCGTCATCAACTGTTCGACGGGGTACTTTTGAACCGACATGCGCATGCCACCCTCTTCGTCGGAGTTTTTATCGGCTTCGCGATATACCACGACGAGCGCGGGTCGAGTCTTGATCTGGAACTGCTCCGTCAACGCCTCGCTGGTGTCCGACGTAACGCCGTAGATGAAATCTTTCTGCACCGCAGACATCAGGTGAAGCACCTTTCGAGACGTCTCATCGCTCTCATCGGCGAACAGCAACACTTTGGGCGCCATGGACGCGACGCCAAACAACGCGCTGTCGATGTTCTTAGCCGTGACAGGAATGGTGGTGTCGACGACGTTGTCGAGAAAGAATCGCCCGACGGCGTCGGGAGCAAAGCCTTCAATAGTCGCGACCGATGGCTTGAAAACGATCGGATCGCGATCGTCGTCTTCGTCATCGGTCGATGGGAACATGACCAATTCCGCACACTTATCTTTGGACTTGAACAATCCGAATTTCGTCACCAAAGCCCGTGCGGCTTCGTCGTCGTCTCGCGCGATGACTTCTCGGAAATCAAAGACGCCTTCGTACTCGTGGAAACTTTTGGGTAAGGCGTCGACGAGTTCGACGCACTCGTCGCTAGCCTTCGTGAACGCGACCACCTGAATACGCTTGTGATTCGACAGCACGTCGGTTTCGAAATCTTTCGCGAGCGCAGGCTTGAAAAGAGACGTCGAAAAGTCTTGTTTTTGCCCATCCTTTTTCGGCGTCGCGTCGATGGTTTCCATCTTCAACTCCACCTCCGGTCCGGCGTGCTCGGTCAAGAACTCCAAAACCACTTCGCGCTTCATCGACGCGCTCTCAAAGGGAATCGGCGTCGCAGAAACGTCGGTCGGGTACACGACGAGTCGCGCGTCCTCGGGAGCGCCGGGCAACTGCGGCGCGACGTCGCCCTCGTACACCGCCTCGATGAAGCGCACGCGACCCTCGAGAGCGTGAGAGATGGATTTCAACAACGCCGACGTCGACGGTTTGTTCGTCAATAAAACAGCGATCGGCAGCGTGACGTCGCCACCGAAAGCCGCGCGAATCGACGCCGCGCTCGCGAAGCGCTCGGCGTCCTCCGTCGCGCTCACGCGATTCACCAAGTGCGTCGGCAACGCGTTTTCCGCGAAAGCCGCGAACGCCTTCGCCCGCACGTCCCCAACCTGACCGTCTTCTCGCGAAATCGGATAATTCACCGGCATTTTCGCCGACCGCCGCGCGTCGTACGGATTCAACGTCGCGAACGTCGGGTACGCGCTCACCGCGGGAATCGTCGTCAACCGCGTCAGCCTCCCCAACCGCTCGAGATCGACCCCCTCCCTCGTCACGTCCAGGCTCCCGAAATTCACCCTCAATTTCTCCCCCGCCCCCCTCGCCGCCTTCTCGAACTCGCGCGACACCTCCCCGCAGATCGCGCACTTCTCCGAGCTCCCCGTGAACGACACCACCCACGGCTCGCGCGAGCGCGTCACCCGCGTCTCGAACGCGTCCACGTCCAGCGTCACCACCGCGCCCTCGCCGCGCGCGCCGCGCGCCCTCGCCATCGCGAGCATCGTCACCACCGCCCCGAGCGCGCCTCGCGCGCCGCGCGCGCGTCCTCGCGTCGTTCGCTCGCGAGAACGCGCGAACATCTTTTTCCGAATCCAATCAATCGAATGGAATGGAATCGAATCGAATCGTTCGTTCGTTCGTTCGTTCGTTCGTTCGTCCGTTCGTTCGCGCGTTCGCGCGTCGTGAATCTCCCGCGACGCACCGTCGCCGTTCGCCGTCGCCGTTCGCCGCGCCGCGCGAAGCCGCGAATGACGCACGCGCGCGCCCATCCATCCATCGTTCCATCGTTCGCGCGCGCGTCGAGCGAGGTGCGCACACCGAGACGGGATTTCATGATTCAGACCTGTCGCACGGTTCGGAAGAATGCATAGCCATAAAAGTCACTCGAATACGTATTAAACATCGATAAAAGAAACCGCGACGGGCCGCGCGCGATCCGATCGCGCGCGCGATCTCTGTCCATCGCGGCGATGGATATACGTATCGATAGATGGCGTTAAAACGGACTCGAATGCGGGAACCGTATAACGATAAACACCCCGCACGTCGGGATCGACGCCGCGTGCCTCGCCGTGGATCGCGCGCGCGCGCGCGGCACACTCGACCACGATGCACGCCGCGCTCACGCAATCGACGACCCTCGCCGCGACCGCGGTCGCCGCGACGCGCGCGACGACGTCGAAGACGACGCGCCGATCGTTGGTGATCATGAATAACTCCTCGGGGCCGAAGCGGGTGCGCGACGCGACGCGACGACGGGAGACGCGACGGGAGACGCGCGAACGACGCGCGCGCGGATCGATCGATCGATCGATCGCGGGCGAGCGATCGATCGCGACGGGCGACGCGAGAAGCGCGCGAACGGAGGCGTGAGGGGGAAGATCGGACGATGGGAAATTCGGCGATCGGTCGCGCGGGGGACTGGGCGCGGGCGGGACTCGGGGAAACGGCGAGGGGGGGGCGATCGCGACGCGCGCGGTGGGGGCGCGAACGAGGGCGCGCGGGGGGACGCGGGGAGACGCGGGGCGTGGAGCGACGACTGACGACGAGGCGCGCGCGCGCGTGATGTGTAGGGCACGAAGTCTGCGCCGGCGCAACGCGCGGTCGGCTACAAGGGCTCCACCGATGCCGGATCGGCGCCGAAGACGTGCGTGATGCGATGCGATGCGACGCGAGCGTATCTGGACGTTATCTCGCGCGCGATATGGCGGGAAGACGCGCGGCTGGGGGTGTGGCGACGATTGCGGGGCGCGCGAAGGCGAAAAAAATGGAAGAGGACGTAAAGATTAAGGCGCGCGCGCGCGATGGGTTGAGAGACTGACGACGACGACGACGACGACGCGTGACGCGCGCAGGCGAAGCGGCAAGGCTGGCTACGTCTACAAGCTCGGCTTGCGCAACGGCAAGGCGAACGTCGACGAGTACTCCCCGATCTGGGTGCCGCAAGACTTCAAGTCCGATGGTGATAAGTACGAAGGTAACTTGGTGTACTGGGCGGCGACTTTGGCCGGTATCATCGGTACGGGCGCGCTCGCGATTTACCTCACCTCTGCGCTCTAAGCGCGAGGCGACTTCATCGCGGGAGCGAATCCAAGTGATGTTTCGAGCGACGCTCGGCGACGGCATTATTCGGCGTCGGACGTCGGCGAATCAAAACTTTCACCTCCCATTTAGAACTTTGGCGAAACGGACGATAGAAAGCGAACGACCGCAACGAACACAACATGTAATCCCACACAACGCGTGGATCTTAACGCCTCTTTCGAAACGACTTTCGCCGCGACGGCACATCGCTCGAATTCGCGCGCGTTTGAGGAGACGACAGTGATTAACTAGTACTGTGTGTGTTCATTGACATCATCACGAAGTCGGAGTTGTGTGGTGTTATTGGCTTTCGGCGTTTTTTTGTTTGTTTTCTGGTGGGTGGGTATTTGGGATGTTTTTTTTGTTTTCGTATCGGCTCGAGTGCGCTCACTCCGAGCCTTGCTTGAGCTTGCTCGGATCGATGGATCCGATCATTCCGCCCATACCGTCGCCTCCGAACTGCTTCATCGCGATGCGTTGTTCCTCGAGATCGATGGTTTGCTCTTGGTTTTCGAGCGCCTCTCGCGCCTTGGCGCGAGCCTCTTCTCGCGCCTTGGCCTCGGCTTGCTTTGCGGCTTCTTCGGCAACTTTTTTCGCCTCTTCAGCTGCTTTCTTTTCCGCTTCCAGTCGCTCGCGCTCGGCTTGCGCCTGCGCCTCGTCCTCTTTTCTGGATTCGTCGAGTTGTTGCTTTTGTTGAGCCGCGGCTTCGAACTCATTCCACAAGTCATCCGGAATGGCATCCTGCGTCGCCGCTTGCGCGCTCGCGTTCACTGGCGCGTCAGAACTCGCCAGATTTTCCCAACCTGACGGATTTTGGACGTTCACCGCCGCCTTGGAGACGTTTTGTTTGATGCCCGGAGCCTCCTTGGCGAACTGGTTAGACGACTGGTCGACGGGCGCGGCGGCACCGGTGACGGCGGCGCGCTTCTCCGGATTACTGCCAGCACCTTCCGCGCTATCCATGCTCGAAGTGTCTGAATCCGAATCTCCGGAATCGGTGTCGGTATCGGAGTCGTCGTCGACCGGTTTCTTTGCTGGCTTTTGAGCCGACGGCCCGGCGCTGTTGAGATGAACGACGTCTTGGTAGCTTCCTCCGGTCTCTTGAACCTGCTGCAATGTTTGCTCGACAGCCGCAAGCTCGCGCGCGGCTTGCGCTTCACGCATTTTCGCCTCAAGAAGCTGCTCAGCGGCGTTGAGCTTACGCTTCTTCGGACGAAGCACGCCATTGACGTATTTGTGAAGTTTCCAGAGCGTGGCCGCGGGAAGCTCTTCGATGTTGATTTCGATCTCATCTTCCTCCCCTTGGCCCAAAGCTTGTTTCGCTTCACTAACAATTTGTACGACTCGATCCTGCTTGTCTTCGGGAAGTTCTCCAAGCAACATTGTGAGCTCAGACTTTTCATCAAAAGTCATATCGCGCGAGGGCGTCGGCGCCGGTCGCGGACGCGAGTAGCCTCCTTCGCTCCTGAATCCACGCTCTCGCTTGATTTCCTTTCGAATCCGGCCTTCCTCCTTGTACTCCTTGTAAGTGTCTTCATCCATGCGCGCGTCATCGAAGTCGAAGTCGGGATCTTCATCTGGGTCTCTTTGTCTTTTGACCGCCCCGCGAGACCGAGACTTTGGTCGCGGCATCGGTTCGTCGTCCCAATCATCTTCGTCGTCTTCCTTGTATATAACTTCTTGCTTGGCGCGCTTCAGTTCCTCAATCTCGCGTCTGACCTTTTCGAGTTCCGCTCTAGCGTCTTCGAGGACAGCCACCTCAAGACTGATGGGCGTGGCGGGCGTGTTGCGAATTTCAATGTCCTCGTGCTCTCGAATTTCGTTTTCGATTGAGACGTAGTCTTCGAGATCGCTATTCAACCACGCGGTTTCGAATAACTGGCGGACAGTTTCAGTCATGACGCCAGCATCTGACGCCGTGCCGTTGTACAGAAGGCCGTTGGAGAAGATTAAGCGCATGTCGGCGCAAAACTCAGCGGGGTTGAGATATGCCTTGGTGTCGAGCTTCGTCTTCACCGTGCCCATATCCATCGGGTTCTTGATGATGTCAAAGTAGTCTGGCACCCCATGCTTTTTCGGGTCGACCGGCACAAGGAAAATCTTGTGATACTTGTGCTTCTTCGACGCTATTAAAACTTCACGGCAACGTCTTATCATTTCCTTGCGTCGAGCGTCGCGCGCCTGCTCAACTTCGTACTCCTTTTGCAAACGCTGCGTCGTGACAGCGCGGCCATCCCTTAACTTCTTGACGCCCGCAAGATTTGCCGCGGAGCCCTTCTTCTTCGACCCGTAGGACGAGACGCCGTAACCATCGTACGGTTGCGTCGCCTTGATCGGTCGCGCCGACGCCGGACGCGGCGGAGGTAACCTGGCGAATTCTAACTGCTTCTTCGCCTCGATTTCCGCCACCTTGGTCTTGGCCTCCTCGATGGCCGCGAGACGCTTCGCCAACTCTTCCTTCTTACGACGCTTTTGCTCTTTGCGTTGCAGCTTCCGCAAAGCAAGCTCCTCTTCCGTACACTCTTCGTCCGGTTTTTCTGGAAGCTTTGCCGAATCGTCGCCCGGCGCCGCAAACATCCCGCCGCCCTCGTCGTCGCCCGACACGAACATCCCGTCATCTACCTTGGCCGACGGTCTACGCACGCGTTTCTTACTCTCCAACCAATTCGAGTCAAACGCCGCGTAATCACCCGCCGGCATGTACGCGTACCCTTTCGGCGCCTTCATCGACTGATTCAGCGTCAACAAGATCTCCCCGCGGGCCGCCGACACCGCGTTCGCCGGCCACGTCGCCGCCGCCGCGTTCGCACCCGCGGCCGCCGCCGCCTCCGTGATCGCCCCATCCTCCGCGGGCGTATTCGGCGCGTCCGTCATCGCCCCATCTCCCGCCTCCGTCGCGCGCGCGTCTGGTTTTTCCCCATCCGCCGCCCCCGCTGGCGCCGTCGCCGCCGCCGCCACCGCCGTCATCGCCTCGGAATCCGCAAGATCTGATCAAACAGTCACGACTTCGCCAACTTCTCCTACGCGTTCGATCGCACAACGTCGCGCCGTCAGTATTCGTTCGTTCCGCGGAAAATTCCACCGCCGCTTCGCCCTCGCGCGCGCCCCGCGTCGCGTTTCCCGCGCGATGAATGTTTCAGAAATTCAACCCTCGGAATCGCATTCGCGCGCCCCGCGCCCTCGCGCGCGCGTCCCGCGCCCGCCGACGCGTCGCGCGCGCCGGATCGCGCGATTTCGGATCGCGCGCGTCCGCGTCGCGCGCCCGCGACGCGCGCGCGCGGCGTAAACCGCGACGAATCGTCGACGATAATTCTTTGAGAGAATGACGTCGGCGCGACGATCTCGACGCCGTGTCGCCGCGCGCGCGCGCCGTCGCGCGTCGCGGACGTCGCGCGCGCGACGCGCTCTTCGCGTTTCGCGCGCGCGCTTCGCGCGGCGATCGAACGGCGCACCTTTGGACGGAGAGGAGGGGAAAAGAAGTGGCGCGAGGCGGCGGAGGGCGCCGCATCTGGACGAGCTCGCGAGCGACGGGCTCGACGCGACTCGACGCGCGATCCAGGTCGCGCCAGAGCGCGCGCGCGAAGTCCTGAGCGTAAAATACAATACAACGACGCGAGAAGCGTCGATGAGCGACGAGACGCGACGCGAACGCGCCGCGCGCGTCGATGGACGAGACGCTATCGAGCGGCGCCGAAGCGCGCCGCGAAGGAGCCGAGGCGGCGGTTCGGCCGAGGCGACGAAACCGCGCGTCCGAACGAACGATCGGCGACGCGGCGCATCGTCATTACCGATTTCTCGTCTCGAGATACGCCAACGCTTCGTTCGCTTTCGCGCTCCACGGTTCGCCCGCGGCGTCGAAGCACTCGACGAGTTCCCACACCGCGGCGTCGGGAACGGGACCGGCGCGAAGCGCGTCCGCGAACGCCCGTTCGGCCAACGCGGGAAGGACGCCTCGGCAGTACATGGACACGAGCGCCAGGTGGGCGTCGAGCGGCACGGCCTCGATCGTGAGCGCGCTGACGATTTCCTTCTTTAACTCTTGCGCTCGGCGCGTCTCGTCTCGCGCGCACGCCTCGAGCAGTTCGTCCACGCGCGGTTTGGCGCGAAGCGCCAGGTCGCGCGCGCGCAGCGCCTCGAGCCGCGCGCGTTTTTCTTCCTCGCTCAGGCGCCGCGAAGGCCCGTCGGTGGGGCGTCGAACGACGCGTCGGCGCGGCGCGGACGCGTCGGCGGCGTCGTCGCGCGTCGCCGCGCGCGATTGACGCGCCGCGCGCGCCGCGACGGGCGCCGCGCGCGGCGCCGCGCGCGGCGTCGCCATCGCGGCGACGCGACGCGACGCGACGCGACGCGACGCGGTGTGTCGAACGCGACGATTGGGCGTGGGGCGCTTACAGCTCGCGTTCGTCGAAACGCGCGGGATCTAAATCGTACAACTTCCGTTGCTTGGCGTCGCTCAGGGTGGCGTACGCGCGTTGCACGGATTTAAACGTCGCTTCAGCCTTGGCGGCGTCCTCGGGCGAGGCGCGGGTCCATTTGTCGGGATGCCACACGGCGGCGAGCTTGCGGTACGCGGATTTCACGGTGCGGACATCGGCGCCGGGCTCGACGCCGAGAATGTCGTAGAACTTGCCCCGGCGTCGCGCGTTGCCGCCTTCGACGGTGTAATCTCTTGATTCAGGGTCGTCGGCGTCGGCGCTCGAGCCGCGAAGCGCGCGAGCGGCGGCGCGACGAACGGCGTCGTCGACGCCCGGATGCGTCGGCGCGATTGTTTGCGCCGCGCGCAAATCAGTAAACGCGCCTTGGTGATCGCCGCGCGCCGTGCGTATCGCTGCGCGTAACGCATACGCCTCGTAATCGTTACCATTGAGTGATAAACACTCCGCCAGGTCTTGCGTCGCTGTGGCGAGGTCTGCGCACGCGTCAGGATCGTCGACGGCGGCGTACTCGTGCCGCTTGAATTGACACTCGGCGCGAACGCGTAAGATTCTACCACGGAATCTCGTCGTCATCTCGCCTTCGGGCGTTTGCAACAGTTTACTCAGTAGACGGATCGCGTTCGAATGCTGTTCGTCCTCGACGTCGCGCTCAGCACGCTTGATCAAATCTTGGAGATGCAGTAAACGCGCGCCGAGCTCGATGCATTTTTTGCTCGCGAATTCGTCGTACGAGTCTCGAAAGGATGCGCTTGATATCTCCGCCAGCGCGCCGTCGACGTCGCCCATGCGCCACCGTGTCTCGGCAACGATGTATTTGCGATCGAGCGAGTCTTCAAGTAAGGTTTCACACTGTTTGATCGCCGCCTCATATCTCTGACAGCACACGAGCGCCTCTGCGACGTTGGCTCGGGCGCCTTCCAAACTCGGATTCGCGCGTAAAAGAGCCTCCGCGCTCAGGAGCGCTTCTGCCGCGGTTTCTCGACCCACGTCGTGTCTCGGTAAAGCCGTTCGAGCGCCACGTTTCGCCGCATCACGCTGTCGCTCGACCTCAGCTTTCGCCGCCGCCGCCGCGCGCTCGGCTTCTAGTCTCCCTCGCGAAGCGCTTTCGTCCTCTGGATCGATCTCCAGCACCGCCTCAAACAGCTCCAGCGCTTTTTCTGGGCACCTCAACTTCAATTGCGCCGAAGCACCGCGCAAAAGCGCCTTGACGTAGCGTGAATCGCGTTCTATCGCGCACGCCGCGTCCTCCGCAGCCGCTCGAAACCGCTCCAATTTGAGCGCCGCCGCGGAACGGTTCGCGTGATACACCGCCTTCCGCGGCTCGAGCCTGATCGCCTCCGTGAACTCATCGAACGCCTTCTCGTACTCTTTCTTCTTCATCCGCGCCATCCCTCGATCGTTCGCCTCCTCCGCTCGCGTCTCGTCGTACTCCCCGTCGCGCCACCAAGGCGCCGTCGTCCCGTCCTCCCGTTGTTTCGCATCCATCTCCGCCAACTCGCGCGTCAAGCCTCCCATGCGATTCAATATCTCGACGAACCTCGGATCGCCCTCGAGTCCCGCGCACCGCACGCGCCATCGAAACTCACGAAACCGTTCCGCGCGCCACATCTCCCCCGCCTTGCGCTCATCCGTCACGAGCTCCACCTCCGCGCACGTCCCGATTCGCGCCGTCTCGCCGTCTTTCTCGGGACGCCGCGCCGCGTCTCCGTCCCTCGTCGCCGCGTCGCGCGCGCGCGCGCGCACCATCGCGCGTCGCCGTGTCCGAGGCGCGCCGACGACCGCGTCGGAAACGCTCGCCGTTTTCGAGCGTTTTCGCGAAAAATAAAATCTCAAGATGCACAACCCTCGCGTATTGCGTCACTCTCGAGCCAGATCATAGAATCAAGCGAAAAGTGAGGCTGGACGTCGTCGCCAGCGCGTGCGCTTTTTGTCCCGAGCGACGATCGACGCCGCACAGCGACGCGCTGGACGCGCACCGCGCGCGCGACGCCCGCGAGCATGCGCGCCGTGACGTTCCCGAACGCGCGCCCGACGGGCGCGACGCGAACGGCGCGAGCGCGCACGCAGGCGGCGAAACGCGCGACGCGGGGCGGCGATCATCAACGCAATCCGCGAAATGTCGAGAGGCATCGACGGCTGAGCGTCGTGATGCGACGCGATCGCGACGTCGCGATGCGCGGGGGGGTGAACGAAACGTTCGTGGATCTCGGAACGGCCTCGGGAGGGGTCGAGGAGGAGAAGGTGAGGGCGTCGGGGAAGACTCGGGACGACGACGGGGAGATGCTGTCGTTCGTGGTCTTCGGCGCGAGCGGGGACTTGGCGAAGAAGAAAATCTACCCGGCGCTGTTCGCGCTGTATTACGAGGGACGGTTGCCGAAGAATTTCATGATTTACGGCTACGCGCGATCGAGCATGACGACGGAGGAGTTTCGGAATAAAATCGCGGAGTCGTTGACGTGTCGCATCGACTGGAGTAAGGCGGGGGAGAGCGACTGCGCGGCAAAGTCGGAAGAATTCTTCGCGCGGTGCGTGTACGTGCCGGGTCAATACGATCAAGCGAAGGACTTCAAGGCGTTGGACGCGTTGATGTGCGAAAACGAACGCGCGGTTAGCAGCGTAAAGCGCGTGTTTTACCTGAGCATTCCGCCGAGCATCTTTGTACCGGTGGCGCAAAACGCGGCGCGCGAGTGCCAAAGCAAGACTGGGGACACGAGAGTCATCGTAGAGAAACCGTTCGGGAGAGACTTGACGAGCTCTCGCGAGTTGACCGCGGCGCTCGCGCAAGACTTGAGCGAGGAGCAAACGTATCGCATCGATCACTACCTCGGGAAGGAGTTGATTGAGAATCTCACCGTCATGCGCTTTTCGAACATCATGTTCCAACCGCTTTGGAACAGAAACTACATCCGCAACGTGCAAATCAACTTTAGTGAAAACTTTGGCACCGAAGGTCGCGGTGGTTATTTCGATAACTACGGCATCATTCGCGACATTATGCAGAACCACTTGCTGCAAATCTTGGCGCTCTTCGCGATGGAGGAACCGGCGAGCCTGGACGCGGAGGACATTCGCAACGAAAAGGTCAAGGTGATTCGCTGCATGCGTCCGATTGAGATGGATAATGTCGCGTTGGGTCAGTACAAAGGACGAGAAACCGATGGGAAGAAGTATCCGGCGTATTTGGACGACGAGACAGTGCCGAAGGGGTCGCTTTGCCCGACGTTCGCCGCGATGGCTTTGTTCATCGATAACGCGCGTTGGGACGGCGTACCGTTTTTGCTCAAGGCGGGTAAGGCCTTGCACAAGCGTCAAGCGGAGATTCGCGTGCAGTTCCGTCACGCACCTGGTAACTTGTACGGGGAAAGACAAGGTAGAGTTGAGCACGTCACCAACGAGCTCGTGATTCGCATTCAACCAGACGAAGCGATCTACTTGCGTATCAACAACAAAGTCCCGGGTTTGGGGCAGCGATTGGATCAAACGATTTTAGATCTCCAATACAAGAACGCGTACGGTCAAGTTGAGCTTCCGGATGCGTACGAGCGTTTGATTTTGGACGTCATCAACGGCGACAAGCGTCTCTTCATTCGCAACGACGAACTCGAAGCGGCTTGGAAGCTCTTCACCCCGCTCTTAGACAAAATCGAAGAGCAAAAGATCGCACCGGAGCTTTACCCGTACGGATCTCGTGGTCCGATCGGCGCTCACTACCTGGCTTCGCGTTTCAACGTGCGATGGGGAGACACCGAATAAGCCCGCGCCGCAGCAGCAATTTTGTAAAACTTACGCAAGCTCGCAAGTATAAATAAAAACAACTTCATTAGATTTCATTAGTAATATTGGTTACGTGTGTTTTTCGACGGTGTTCGCGCTTCGTACGAGCTTGATCAATCACTAATCTCGTACAAGACCTTTCCGCGAGATTTACCGGCTTCGAGGTAGTTGTGACCCTCAACGCACTGCTCAAGCGGGAAGCAGCGGTCGACGGCGACTTGAAGCTCGCCAGAAGAAATCCAGCCGAAGATGTCGTTCGCGCGTTCCATGAGCTCTTCGCGAGTGACGGTGTAGTCGTTCAACTTCGGGCGGGTCAAGTAACCAGACTTGTTGATGAAGCGAAGCGGCGGGAACGCCGGGACGGCGCCGGAGGCGTTGCCGAAGGAAACGAAGATACCGCGGCGAGCCAAGACGTCGATGGAGGTCTCGTACGTGGCGAGACCGATGCCATCGATGACAGCCTTGACACCTTCGCCCTTGGTGATTTCCATCACTCGCGGCACGAGGTCGACCGAGGTGTAGTCTTCGTAGGACGTACCCGGCGCTTCATCGTACACGATGAGCTCATCGACGCCCGTGGCGCGCGCGATGTCCTCCTTGCTCTTAGAGCACGTTCCAATGACCTTGTATCCTCGAAGTTTGGCCATTTGCGCCGCCCATTGGCACGTGCCCGAGCCGGTGCCGTGAATCAACATCCACTCGCCCGGCTTCACCAGCCCGGCGTGCGCCGAGTGCGTGAGGTAGTGCGCCGTCATTCCTTGCACCCCGCACGACACCGCGACGTCCAAAGGAATAGACTCCGGTACCGTGATCACCTTGCTCGCCGGCACCGCCGTATACTGCGCGTACGTTTGAAACACAGACGAGTAGCTCACGCGGTCGCCGACCTTGACGCCTTGCGCTATGGCTTCGTCGCTCGCTGCCGCGATGTATCCACCACCCTCTTGACCGCCGATAAAGGGTAACTCGCGCTTGTACAAACCACTTCGATGGTAGGTATCGATAAAGTTAATACCGGAGTACTTATTCTTCACGATGACGCCCCCCGGCGCGAGCTTCGGCGTGGGGTAATCCTTCTCGATCTTCATGTTCGACGCTGGTCCCGTCTCGCGGATCACCGCCGCGGTCTATATCGCGCGTCGCGTGCGTACGCATATCGTCAGTCGTCGATCTCGTCGCGCCACGCCGCCGCGCGGGGCGCGTGCGACGCGCACGCGTCGGTTTTCGTCGTCAAAAAGTGTCCCGGTGGATAAGCCGCCGCCAGACACTCTTTCGCGTCGCGTATTCGGTCGTTTCGAGCGCGCGCGCGCACCATGACATCGGGGACGCCCGACGCGAACGCGCGAACGCCCGTGAGGGTCTTGCGGAGCGAACGAGCCGATCGAGCGAGCATCGTGCGAGGCGAAGAGTGAGGTCGGGTCGGAGGGTTACAACCGGGCTGGCGCTCTGCGCGCGCGCTCTATGATACATACATTTACTCGTCGTCATCCGTGAACGAGACGGCGGATTCGGCGTCGGAATAGCTCGCTAGGTATGACGCTTCGTCGCGATCGGGCGCGGTGGGACGAGACCGACGCTTGGCGTCTCGAGAGGCGACGATCGCGCGTCTGGTGGATTCGAGCGCGCGTCTGTTTTCGGCGCTCAAGCCGTCGTACGCTGTTTCTCCGGCGGCGTTCGTGACACGTTCGTCGGCGCCTTTGCTAACCAGATACTCGCCGAGCTCGAAGTACCCGTAACCGTAGCAATAGTGCAACGCGGTGTTGCCTTGCTTGTTTCGAGCGTCGAGCGGGACGCCGGCGCGAACGCACATCTTGGTGACGCGCTTGCGGTTGTTTTGCGCAGCGACGATGAGAACGGTGTTTCCGAACGAATCTCGCGTGTCGACGTCAAATTCGGCGCTATTGTGCACGAGGATTTCTTGTGCTTCGCTTACGCGCCCGTTACGAACGGCGCTGAAGATGGGATGCTGAACGCCGTTCTCTCTGAGCGTCTTTGGGGCATCTTTCTCGATCGACGTCTTGGAAGACGCTTCCTCGGGAATGATCAACTTTGCGGGAGAAAACTTTTTGTACGTCGGGGACACAGAATCTGGTCCAACCGGGGACCCGAGATTCGTGTCTCGTCGCGCTGGCTCGGGCGAACGCAGCCACTCGGGCAAATCTCTGTCGTCGAGCGTCGTCCGCGCCGGGCTCGGCGAGCTCTCCGCTGGACTCTGCGCCGCCACCGACGAGTACTTACGCTCCGTTGCCTTCTCTTCCTTGGACCACATCTCGTAGTCTTTCTTCGTGTCCTTTAATTCGTCCGCGAGCGAGCGCACGCGCGCCTCGCTCGCGTCTCGAGCTCGACGCAGCGCGTTTATTTGCTCAATCATCGCGCGCTCTTTTTCGGTGAACTGCTTCGTCGTCTTTCGCATTCGACCGAGCTCCGTCTTCAACCCCGCTTCGCCGACGTCGCTCAAATCACCCTCTGGCGCCGCCGTGGCGTTCATGGACGAATCCTGCCGCCTCTGCGATTGCGAGACGTTTAGCAATCGCTTTTCCTCAATCTGCAACTCGGCCAACCGACGCTCCGCCTCCGTCTCCTTATCCGCGGCGAGCCGCTCGCGCTCGGCGATTCGATTTTCCCTCTCGACGAGCGATCTTTCGCGCGCACGCAGCGCGTCTTCTTCCGAACGCAACCTAATTTCAAGCTCGCGCACCTCGCGTTCCATTCGCGCCCGGTCGAGCGCGACGCGTTCCCGCTCGCTCGAATCCGCGTCCTCTCCTTCGGCGACGCGCGTCGCCGTCACCACCGGCTCGACCACCGCTTCGACCGCGCGCGACGTCGACGCGAACGTTTCCGCGCCCTCGCGCGCCGCCTCGTCGTCTAAATCCTCCAAAGTCCGCGTCTCCTCGTCCCCCGCGCTCACGAAACAAAAGCAACGCGCCGCCGCCGACGCCCTCCGACCCGTCGCCACCGTCGCCACCGACGTCTCCCGTCGCGCGCGCGTCGCCGCCTCCTCGCGCGTCGTCTCGTTCGCCCTCGCCTTTTCGCGCGCGTCCGTCGCGTCCGCCCTCCCCTCCGTCCCGTTCGCCGTCTCGCCTCGTCGTCGTCCTCGCGCGTCGTCGTCCCGCGCGCCCGCCTCGCTCCTCCCTCCCGCGCCTTTCGCCGTCTCCCTCGCCCGTCGCGACTCCGCCCGCGCGCGCGCCATCGCCCGCCACCCCTCGTCGCCCTCGCGCCGCCGCGCGTCGACGCCTCGCGCCTCCGCGCGTCGTCGCGCGCGCGCGTTCGCGTCCTCCGTCGCCGCGCGTCCCGCGTCCCGCGTCTCTTCCCTCTCTCCGCGTCCCGCGTCGCCGCGCGCCGCGCGGTGTCGCGCCATCGCTCGTCGAAGCGCCTCCGAGCGCTCGCGCGACGCCATCGCGTCGCGTCGCGTCGCGCGACGACGCGCGGCGACGGCGCGTCGCGCGATGCCGCGCGACGGATTGTCGTCGTCGCGAATCCCGGCTGATGGCGCGAACGTCTCTTAGAATACGTTGAATCGTTCGTGCTTTAACATGGCGCACGTGTAGGAGCGTGGATATTTTCGTCGTCCGACGTGGTCGGTCGGACGGGCGATCGCGCGGGATCGCGATCGCGCGCGGCGCGGGGAGTTCGGCGCGCGCGAACGCGGCGCGCGATGATCGTCTCGCGGCGCGCGCGAACGGACGACGGCGGGCGCGCGGCGCGCGACGCGAGCGCGCGCGACGCGGGGAGTTCGGCGACGGGGATCCTGAGCGGCGCGGAGATCGCGACGCTGAGCGAGCACTCGTACGATCGCTTGCTGCGGTTGAAACCGCGAGAGATCGGACGAGGGGATCGGTTGACGGCGGAGGAGACGGCGGTGACGTTCGATACGTTCGGGCCGGCGAGCGTGTCGGTGGACATCGTGAGCGTGGAGAGGGACGAGGGAGGGACGGGGGAGGGACGAGGGCGAGGGACGGCGGACGCGTTTGAGTTTTTTGAAAAGCGGGCGTTTTTGAAGGAGAGTTCGAAGAGGAACGCGATGGATTTGGCGCGGTTGCGACGGACGCGGATCGCGGACGAGCGCGCGAAGGTGCGGGAACGAGAGCGGGAGCGCGCGGCGAGCGCGCGACCGCCGGGAGGACCGGGCGCGAACGGAGCGCCGCCAGAGGTTCGAAGGAAGAAGAGAGGTCGAGGACGGCCGCGAAAGGATGCCGTTAACGCCGCGTCGCGCCAGCGCGACGCGCGCGGGCGAAAACGGATGTACGACCGATCGACGGAGACGTGCGCGGAGTGCGGGACGCACCAGACGCCGCAGTGGCGAAGTCTTTCGGCGCAGTTCGCCGTGCTCGAGCGCGCGGGCATGCTCAACGCCGTCGTGTGTAACAGGTGTTACGCCCGCGCGAAGCGCAGAAGCCAACGTCTGGCTCACCCTCAAACGACCACGTCGCTCGAGAAGGTCGACGGCGCGTCCGCGCCCGCCGACGCCGACGCCCTCGGCGCTCTGTGCGCCGCCGTCGACATGTGACCGCGCGCGCGCGCGCTCTGTACGAATACCGCTCGCTTTGTTGAGTCGAATCGTAAATTCGCTCTTTGTTGTTCTTTTGTTTTGTATTGTAGAGAACGCTTCACGTCGTGTACGGCTCCGCGCGTCGCGTCGCGTCGTCTCGTCGCGCCCGAGCAACGAACTCGGTCGCGAACGCGCCAGACGCCGCCCGCGCGCGCGCGATGGCGTCGCCGCCCGGAGGGCTATCGGGCGTCCGCGCGACGCTCGAGCGCGCGCGCGCGATGCTCCACGACGCCGTGCGTCGCGCGCGCGCGGGGAAACGCGACGCGACGGCGGTCGAGGCGGCGACGGCGAACGAGGCGCGACGACGCGACGCGGACGCGCGCGCGACGACGACGACGGGACGACGCGCGGACGGCTCGCCGTCACCGCCGAAGACACCGACGGAATCGACGGAGAAGCGCGCGAAGAGGTCGTCGCCGACGTCGTCGCCCGAGGAGGCGCGCGAAGAGGCGGCGGCGGGACGCGCGAAGCGGACGAAGCGGCCGCCGCCCGAACGCGGTGGAGCCGTGCGCGCACCGTTCGAACGCGACGAACCCGCGCGTGGTGTGTATTTCAACTCTTCGTCGTTTACGATGATGTCTGCGACGCCAGAGGTGGATTCAGACGACGATGGAGCTCGACGGGAAATCGACGAGAGCGCGCGGTTGATTCACGAATTTACAGACCTCGCCGAGGAGGAGCTCCAATACATGGTCAAGTGGAATTCCATCGCGCTGAGGTTTCGGTGCTTGGGACGTCACGAAAGCGCGGCGCTGTGTGAGGCATTCGCTAGAACGCACTGGCGCTCGCTGCGTGAGAAGGATTTCTTCTCGTATTATCTCAGAACCGTTCTGGCGATGTACGAATTCGGCGCAATCGACCGCGCGGGCGTCGTGCACGCCCTCAGGGTGGCCGCAGATGTCACCGGACAAAAGCGCGTGGGTTGGAGGAGACATTCGATTCATTAGTCCTAGATTTGTTGTCGCTCACTAAATTTGCTCGCGAAATGCTCGCTAAATTTCATCGGCGTTTCGACTGATGACTCTTCGCAGAGACGACTCACGCATCATCCTCATGAGGGAGTAGTACATCTTCATTTCATCCCGTCGTCTTCCGGGATAATCTAACGACCGAATTAAACGCAAACCTCGACAGACGTTGATCAGCTCATCAGTGTTGGCGATTTCGTTCACGAAGACGTCGGAGAGTTTGAAATTGTACATCGTGCGAACAAAAAAGCCGACGGTGACGAAAACAAAGCCGTACAGCGCGCGAAGACTGTAGCTCGATAAGCCCAAGCTCGACACTAAACCGACGAGGTATCGATCGCTTATGGTGGCGTATAAAACCCCGTAATCTGAAGGCGGTAGCGTCGAGTCAATTCCACAGAAATCCGGCGCAGCGGTTGGGAAAGAGGGCGACGTCGGAGTCACTTCCCACAAATTCGCCGTCGTCGTCGATCCTAGCGTCATGTTTAAGCCGATGTACGCCGACGTGTTGAAATCCAAGATCTCGACCATGGTCTCAGGTGTGAGATGAAAGCCGCGCGGTATCACGTTTGCGAACTGGATACTCCCTTGACCGTTGGTGATGACGCCGGCGAGCGCGGCGCAATGCGCGTTGGTGAGCGTCGCCACCAAGTCTTGCGAAACCGTCTTCGCCTTCAGCGGGCCGAGTCTAGTGAACTCCGTCGTGATAGTCATCTTGGCCGTGCACGTGGATGCCGCTGCTGCTGTGTTGAGCGACTGTGCGAGAGCTAGTTTCGAACTCTGCGGCAAAATCCAAGCGCTTTGAGAATACTTTGGAAACCGCACGCAGTCGGAGTCAATGCTGCGAAAGGAAAGACCTCTGAGAAGTTCTGACTTCATTGCCTCTTGCGAGATCGAAGACATCCCGTAACCGGTCGCGAACCCAGAGTATATCCTGTGACGCTCCGTCTTTTCATCCGCGTAGAAGTCTAATTGCACCTGCATCGTCGCAGCTTCTATTCTGTTGCTCGTCAACGCCGGATTGAATGTGCTAAAGATGAAAATCGGCCCGGTGAGCAACAGCATGATGATGGCGATGATGCCGCCGCCGAGTAGAATCTTAAGGGGCCAAGGCACAGGTTTCGCTCCGCTGTAATACTGGCGTCTGTTCCGTCTCCACGAGATGAGCATGTCCGTTTTGTGCAACAGGTAGTAAAGCGTCTCGTACCGGAACCACATGACGTAATCTATGCTCGTGTCGCACACGACCCAGTCCAAAAGAGTTCGTATTTCGAACAAGAATGGCAACGTGTTGATGAGGTTGTACACGAATCGTCCTACAGGGGTATTCCCGAAACGCATGAGGACGATTTTGAACTGATACCCCTCCCTAAAACCTTCTCGAAGTTGCAACGCGCTGACGATGAATTGGAAGAGCATCAAAACCGTAAACGCCTTGAGATGCGAGTTGTGTCGCGGAGACACGAATGAACGCGTGTCCAGTAACGGAAGGAAAATGAAAACCAGTGAGACGTATAGCACGACCTGTGCAAAGTGCAAGTAGAACTTCAACTTAATGTTCTGCGAAAGATACACCAAGCGCATCACAATTATCCACATCACAGACGACACGATGGAAATCGTCAGTCCCGTTCCAAAGGACTCCGTCGAACTCAGCGCCGTGCCAGACTCGAAGACTAAGTTACGGTAATCCGTGACAAACCAACAAGTAATGATTAATTGTAAGAAAATCTCCAAGGAGTAAAGGTCGACGCCCGGTTTGCCGACATTCCTTTTCGGCATTTTGGCGGAATTGCTAAGACAAATCTGCGTCACCAATTCTCTGAAACGAGTTTGTGCAACGTGTATACCCCTAGTGAAGAGGCCGAACGTCCTCATATACGCCCTTCTCCGTTCACGTCGTCTCGAAGCACGAGTGCGTTCCTTACTAGTGCGTCCTTCTAGATGGTGCGTCTCGACTTGCTGTGTTTTTCCTGTCGCGACATCCTCAAGCGGCGGCGACGTCAACGCCGCCAAGTCGATGTCGTCCTTGAATTCACCAGCATGGTACGTCTGATAATCTTCTCGAGGAGCTAGCGGGATGGCATCGCGCCTCGTGCATTGACCCAAACTATGCATGTGCGACATGTGTAAGACGAGCGTGACGATGAGAAATATGTCTGTCCAGACTTCATCGCGAACCAAATTTCGAGCGCGTGGGACGGTGAGAAGAGTCGCGCTCAACGTGCTAAACTCACTGTCCGCGGCCGGGTCATACAACGTCATCGTCGGACAATACGGTTGCGCACTGATGTACCACTTGTTGCGGTTGTCGAACTTTGCGTTCGCATCAAGTTCCATGCAGAACGCCTTGCTTCGGAGCAAAATCCGTGCGTAAAAGCACGCGACGGAATACCAGAAGATGAAACGCCACATCTCCGGCAGTGGCTGCGGATTCCACATCGCCGCGAACGCCAAAATGAAGATCACGAGACATGCACTCATCAAATCGACGTGATCGATGAAGTTACACACCAAAGCGATGTACAACAAGCGCTCGCTTTGAGAATAGATGATCTTTCCGAAGCCGGTGATGATATTCGCGCCGCCCCAGTCTCCTTTTCGAGTCCACTCGCTTTCGCCGCCTTTGTCGTTGGGCAACGGATATAGCGCGGGATCGAGCAAGTAAGCGGCAGAATTTGTCGCAGCGTGGACAACCTTGGCAACGCCATTTATCAACTTGTCTTTACCCGATAAAACCTCTTCACCTTCCTCGTCGTCTTGCGGCATTGGCATGGTGACGACGTCGGATGGCTCTGACGGAGGTCCGTAACCAATCGACCTTGAACACGATTGCACGGTGAAGGAGTAGCTCATACCCGGAGTTAGACCAGAGATCATATGTGATGACGGTGCCCGTGACTCTGCATCAACGTCCACTTTCACTGGGTTCACGTGATGTGGAAATATCGTTGTCCGCGGCGAACGCTCGCGCTTTATAGTGAATTGTTCGATGTCGTCAGTCGAGCCGCGCATCTTCCACTTCACCTCGACGGTGGTTGAGTTTTGTGCCCGCACAGTGACATGTTCAGGAACATATTTTTCCGCCGCCGTCTCTTCGTCGATTGTGTGCCTGAACTTTTGGAAATGAGTCCATTCAGACGCTTGCAAGGCGCTCGCTCGAACTTTGTCGGTGATCATTTTGTACTCTTCATCAATCTCCTGTTGAATCTTTGCTCGCCATCCAAGAATGTATTTGCGATACAAGATGGAACGGCGAGCACGCTTGTCCATTGCGTTCTTTTCTAATCGCAAGACTTCACGAACGTATCGTTCGTTGGAGAAAAGTTGCGCTTGAACCGAGCAAAGAATGAATAGCGCGACGTCGACGCCTATGGAACCAGAGCTGTAACCCAACACAGACACACAGTCTGCAGCGAGCATGGTAGCGTCACACGCCGAGCCGAGTTTACGGACACCGAACAAGGAGTTAATTGTTTCGCACATGCGCGTACCCACAACACATGACCCAAGTCGCGCAGTGCGACCATTGAGAAGTATCGGCTTGATATAGGGGATCTGATACACAAGTTTCGCCGCGAGGACGGTGAAGACGTACACGGGCAGGAGACGAAACAACTCGCCATTCCACCATTTGTGGGCGCGACTCGGGAATATTCGAGTGTTTATTCGCAACTCATTGAAGCGCATCGAAAACAAAATCGTGATTCCCGCATAGCACAGTGATATGAAATCACTATCGTGCTGCGCCACGGCAGCCGTCGTAGTGAGAATAACGATGACCAAAAGTAGATACTTGTAGAAGAACTTCAAGAAGAATTGACCCATGATCTCTTCATTTCTCCGTCGCACAGTCGTTCGTCGCTCGTGAATCGCCATCGAAGCGATTTGGCTGAAAGTGTAGTGCTCTTGAATGACTTGCAATTCTTCCTTAATTGAAACTTGCCTCGATAGATTTCGATTCGTCCAATTGGCGCGCTTCATTTCTTCCCTTTGAAGGTCTGCGTCCACGCTCGGAACGTACTCTTGGAGTTGCACGTTTACCGCGTCCCATCGCTTTATTTTGTCATCGTAGGAAAGTTCTGATGTTTCATCGAGCTTGCGCCGTTCTGCGAGGCGAGTATTGACTTTGTTTGCGAGAGATGTAAACGCCTCTGACTGCACCCACTCGCTACCCATCTTTTGGCCTTTCGCTTTCACGTAGCCGCGCATCCATGCCGTGCGGACGTCGTCCCGAACCATGTTTTTGTGTCCTTTTCGCACGTAATGTCCCACGAGTAACATCACGAGGATGTCAGATATTATTTCGTACTCATGTACAAAAACTGGCCTCGAGTTGCAATCCAAATACGCTGACAGAGAAGACGGCGCAGGCGCTGCGGCAGCGGAGGACGGACAGTCCCAAATATCGAGCCAAAACCGTTTTTCAGGGCACGTCTCACAGTAATTTGTATTGAGCAAACTCGGCGGCAGGCGCAAGGCGGCCATGATGTGTATCGCCAAGATGGCGCCGATGATGAGAAGTATTGCGTAACCTTGAGACTGAAATCTCACAACTCCTGCGCGATTGTTGAAGGCCAAAAAGTATCCAAGGATGATGATATATATAGAACTCGTCACATCTGATTTTAAGAAGGCATTGATCAGTAACACGGCCATCGCGAGCAGATACTTCAAGCTCGCGAGCTGCTCAATCGCGGAATCTAGTGTCTCGAAGGTATTCTTGACATCCCACTTCACGAATCGATAAACCATCCTTATGACGATTGGGCGCCATCCGTACAGTGCGATTTTACTTTTGCTATGCTTCAAACTCCCGGCATTCACCTGTTTGACGAGATTGGCGAATATATCTTCTTCTGCGCGAATCGGCGTCTGCTGCACCATGGGGGACATGCCTTCATCCGTCGTGACGATTTTCTTCTTGCCCACTGGCGTTTCGACGTTTTTGTTTTTCATGCGCTCGGCGACGATGAGCAATTTCAACTTCTTTGCCACATCGCATCCCTGAACTTCACCGCGAAGCTTTGCCCAATAACTCGCTCGCGGAACTGCGGTCGCCGTCGTCGATTTTGCTTTCCGTTGCACCTTGACATTGTGTCGTCTCTGCAAGAATCCGTGTAAAACGGCGAAAATGATCACCGCATAATGCGCTCCGAAAATGTACCAGTTTGTCGTAAAAGTCAAGCACGCTTGCGTCGGGAACTGGTTTGATGATGACGCCGCAACACTAGCATCCTGACAAAATGTCTTGGTGGAATCGAGAACGTAAGGCCACGCACAACAACTCGTGGTGGTTTGCAAGTCATCGCCGAGACGTGGATCGTAAAGTGAAATCAAGCCAAGCCAACTCCCCCAATTTTCGTTTACTAACGTGTTCAGCGATCCCGATTGGAAGATCGTCAAGAGCGTGAGCTGTTTGAACACGATGGAAATCGTCGCCAGGAGAGCCAAATAAAATCCGTAGTCATTCACCTCAGTGTGAATTGATACTGGCGCGGCATGATGATAGTCTGATTCCCTCAGGTGACGCCTGAACCACCCAGACGATCCAGATGGACTGCGCCTTGTCTGAATTGGCGGCGGCGTTACGTCGGCGGCCGTGATAACATTGCTTCGTATCCGACGCATTCGGTTCAAGAATCGCCATGAATCCGTCAAAATTCTCATCGACGTTCCAATGACGCTAAAAGTTCCATACCGAAGCGGTACGGGAGCCTTGCCGCGGATTGTTGGCACAGCGAGTTCTATGCATGCAAACATTATAACCACGACGTAGAGCATACTCACGACTTCGACTCGAAACGCCACACAGATTGTTGCCACGAGTAAAAGCAGCTCCATGGATACGCCGTGTAACGCGGATTCGAATTCATCACCTACCGAGTCTTTCACGTGCTTTAATACCGTAGCGGTAGCGTGATACAGAAAGATAGACGGACGCATGGTGTTGATGTCCTCGACCTTCGTCGACTCGGATTCCTTACTCATATCGAGACGACGAATCGGTGTTCCCTCAGGCAGCCCATCTTCGTACCAGTCACTGTCGTAATCTTCACTATCGCGCTGCAAACGCTCGTTAAGCCAGTAATACAACATCACGCACATGACCAGTGTAAGGTAACGCGGCCACATGTACTTCCAAGAAAGGAGCGCCGGCGTCTGCAGTAAACCAAAGTCGAGCGGGGTGAGCTGTCGACTCAAACTACTCGGCCACGCGTCCATGAGACTACCGGCGACCTCTGGTATGTTATAGACGTACAAAAGCGAGATGTACATGTACTGAAATGCGATGTAATACCAAAGCGTATTTCGCAAACGCACCAGCCACTTATCTTGGAACTTCTTGGCGTCAACATCGGCGCCTCTCGTACCACTGAGGTTTCTCGCTGACGCCAGCATTCGCAAAATGGTCACCAAAACTGTGACTATGTCCACAACTTGAATCATACTCATAGGCAATCCTCCAACGGTTGCTAAACCAGTGAACGTGATTGCGGCGGCTAAGATTGGAGCGTAGAGCAAAGGTCGATACCCTCCCACGCGGACTCTGAATCCCATCAGCTCTTGAAACTTGAACGAACTATCTATATCGCCGTGTGACACAGCCAAGGCGAAGCATGCGTTGGCCAACAGAGCGAAAATGAACCCAACAGTTTGCGCCGGTTTCATGCAACAAAGCCGTCCATTCCTACCCAAGGTCCAAAAGCCAAAGATGTTTGCGACTTTGGACGTTTCTAATTCCTGCGACATCGCCCCGAGCGAAGTAAACACATACGACCCGAATATGATCAATCCCGTCAGGAATTGCATTTTACCCGTGGTTGAAATTGCGTGCTCAAGTCGCGTCAAACGTGACGTGCGTGGATCACCGCGCCCGCCGACGAAACGCGTGTGCACCGCGACGAAGAGGAGAAACTGCAACACTCCGTTTGCCGAGTATCCCACGACGCCGCAACAAATGAAACCGAGCAGACGCCACCATTTCTGTATCGTATTCCGCAAATCTTCCTCTGTCAGCCCGACGACGAACATCAAACCTCGTCGCAAGTACTTCGCAATCGCTGTGGTTCTTCTCGACCCGCCAGCCTCCAAATGAGCCAACTCTCGTCTCAATTCGCCTCGCGCCCACAGCGACGTCAAAGCCACGAACGCATCCGGAATGAGCGAACGCGTGCCGACCGTCGCTTCATCGAACTTTTGCAACCCGAACACTTCCAGCCATTTCGTTGGGACTCGTTCCGCCCCGATCGCGGCGTACGACGTTTGAAAAATGACCTGCGCGAACAAAAATCCTCCGGCGACGAACGTCGTAAACGTCACCGCCTTTGTCGACCGTAACACCGCCCTCGCCACCGGTCGCGTCGACGCGCACAGCGCGAGGTAACACATAATGTAACAACACGACACCTACATCGCGGCATCGCCATTCATCAGTCTTTCACTCTTCGCTCGCGAATCGTTCGCGTTCGCGTTCGCGTTCGCGTTCGCGTTCGCGTTCATACCAAATCACACCGCGCCGTCGACGCCGCGATCAGCGCCGCGCCGTGCACCGCCCTCGATGCCGACGACGTCACCATCAGCGCGTCCGCGTCGGACAGCGACACCGATGCGTCGTCATCGGCTCCATCGTCGTCGGCTCCATCGTCGAAACTCAAACTTTTATTCGTCGTCGTCGCTCGATCCGCGCGCGACGACGACGCGCGCATCGACGACGCGACGCGCGCCAACATGGTACTTTCGCTCTCGCCCCGCGCGCAGCGCGCGCGCGCGCGCGTGTGCGGCGCCTTCGAAAGATGACGAGTTAGTTGGTTGGGTGAAAAAGGAATTTCAAACTCTGGAGCAACAAAACGCGAATACAGTTACAACAACAAAGATGATAAATATTAGCGACTGGACGACGCGCGCGCGGCGGCGAGCGCGGAGGTGAACCATGAATGGGTGTCGATGCGCACGATGCCGGCGTCGGCGACGTTGGAGGCGTCGAGGGTGACGAAACTGCCCTCGGCGGCGGCGGCGACTTTGCGAGCGACTTCGTCGGCGGAACCGTGGACGAGACGCGCGCGAGCGGTCGGTGGCGCTGATTTTACGCCCTCGACGCCGTCAGCGGAGGGAAGTTGGACGATATCGTCGACGATCGCGTCGCGGTAGACGCCGATGACGTGTGGTTGGGGAGAGAAGCCGCTCGGAAAGGAGGCGTCGATGCCTCCGCCTCGAGAATTGACGTGCGCGATGTGCACGCGCTCGGCGAATTTGACAGACACGTCGCCGCCGCCTGAATCGATACCGATCATTTCTTCACCCGCACCCTCTAAACTTCCGATGGAGACGGCGCCACCACTCGTGCGCACGAGACCGAATTCACCCACGCGTAGACTCTTCGCCGTCGCGTCGCCGCCGCCGGTGTTGACGTTCACTTTATCCCCAAAAACCGCCTCAGCGTGAAACTTCCCTTCTGGTTCGGTGTCTACGTACACCACCGACCCAACAAACTTACTGCGCATCGTCACGTCCCCCCCCGCGGTGCGCACTCTGGAATCCGCGCTCACCGATCCTCGCGCGCGCACCGCGCCTCCGCTCGTATCCAGGTCCATCGTCGACCCTTTGATCGTCCCCAATTCCACGTCCCCGCCGTTCGTGCGCACCTTCACCCCCGCCTCGACGACCGTTTCCACCAAAATCGTCGAATTCTCCCCCATCAACCGCGCGTCGACGCCGCAAAATCTCGGCGGTATCCTCGCCCGCACCGCCGCGCGCGTCCCGTCCCTCGCCCCCGTCCTCGCGTCCCGCACCACCACCACCTCCCCTCGCCCGCCGTCGCCTCGCGCGCGCGTGATCTCGAACTCGGCGTCGTGCGCGTCGTCCACGATCTCGATCTCGATGCGCTCCGTCGCCGACGCGTGCGGCGCGACGACGACGTCCACGCGCGCGCGTTCGCTGTCGAACGCCACCGTCGCGCCCGGCGCGACGCCGTCGAACGTCGTCGTCGCGTGCGTCGCCGCGCGCGCGAACGGCGCCGACCGCAGCATCGCGCGCGCGCGCGCGAGTCGACGCATCGCGCGCGACGTCGCGCCGCGCGGAGTGGCGACGCGCGACAGAGGGCGACGCGTGCGAAACGAATTCGCGACGCGTTCGATCGCGCGATGGACGCGAACGCGAACGCGACGCGCGAGAGGGATGCGCCGGACGCCGTCGCGGACGCGGCGTGCGACGTCGAGCGACGCGCGCACGTGATCAGTGGACGCGTGGCGCAGTTAGATTCAAACATGAAGTCGCTGAAACTTGAACTCTCGGCGCTGAACGATGCGCTGATGGACATGGAGGGGAAAGCGAAGGAGGGGGACGGGGCGTACGATACGATGGAGACGCGCGCGGCGCTGTACGGCGCGAGACGGGTGATACAAGGCGCGGGACCGGGTGGAGACTTGTACGGGTACATGAAGCCGAAGACGACGCACTCGCGGTTTCTGCGACTGTTCGTCGGGGGAGCGGTGGAGATCAATTCCGTGAGACAAGAGGCGAGATTGCGGTTGAAGGAGGAGTATTATCACTTTCGCGATCAAAATACGGTGGTTTACGTGTTGGCGCCGTTGGCGTTGTTGCTCGGATACAGCGAACGCGTGCACCCGAAGGCGCTGGACGCGACGCAGATTGGATACTTGAGGGCGTTTTATCCGATCGCACTGCAGCTGTATTGGGTGTGGCTTTTGTACTTTTACACCGCACTCGCGCTGCGGGAGAACATTTTGCGCGTGAACGGGTCGACGATTCGTCCGTGGTGGATTAAGCACCACTACTATTCGGCGGCGATGGCGCTGTGCGTGTTGACGATGGATTTAGATTCGCCCGCGTGCGAGGCGTTCACTTTGAGATTCTTACTCTTCACCACGCTTCAGGGAGTGGTGATGTTAGTCCAAAATAGATACCAGCGTTTCCGCTTGTACACGCGCGTGGCGATGGGGAAAGCGTCGCCCATGGACGTGGCGTCGATTGAACTCTCGGGCGGACAGCTCAAGCTTTTGTACCCACTCCTGTTCGGTTTGCAGGCGATGCAACTGTACGTCGGCGCGAGCGTGCTGTTCGTGGTCATGACGACGTATCGCATAGAAAGCCACATCATGCGAGAGTGGCAAGCGTCCGTGGCGGGCGTCTTATTCGTTCTCATGGCGGTTGGCAACTTCACCGCCACGCTCAACACGCTGCGATCCAAGCGCTCATTCGCGCACAAGAAGCGGACTCGCAGCCAAAGTTTTCATCAGGATTAAAACAACTTTAGCGCACTGTCAGTTTATTCACTGCACTACCATTGTAATTACTCCTTACATAACTACAGCTCGTCGCGGCTCGCGATCTCCGGATCCAGGTTTGGCTTGATGTTCGCCAGCCCCTCCGGAAGCGGCAAGAAAAACTTGTGATCGCCGCACGTTTGCATGATTTGATACACGGATGACCATATATAACTGTTCGCCTCTTGAAACTGCCTGAGCATCCACGTGCGAACGATAGCGACGTGGTACGGGTTGATGTTGTGCACACCATCTTGAGGATCGAACGGCAGTAATACGCCTTCTCTTCGCGTCTGAGCCACGGCGATGACGTAATAATCTCCTGAACTTGTCGCTTGAATCAACATCCGCTGAATCGTATCGTAATCAACTTCGACGCCCGGATGGTGGTACAGCGTCCAAGGAGTGTCCCACGTCGCGAGTCTCGGATATTCATCGGTGGTCACGGTGAAGAGCGGTCTAGTTTTGTACGTGTCGACTTGGCTCCACGGTGTACGCTTTGCGTGCGCAATCTTGGCTTCGCCGAGGAGAGATTCGAACTTTGTAAAGACCGCGCTCAAGGAAAGCTCTTCATCGATCCACTTGTACACGTCTTCGACCAGAGGAAGACTTGCCGCGCCCGTGGCAATAGCCGTCAAAGCCGCGGCGCCGCCCGGTACGCTCGGCGCTGCGAAATACGCACCTTGTATCCATTCACGTGCCCCAATTTCGACCGCTAACCCATATTTGGTGTAATCGCGCATCGCGGTGTAGTTCGTCGTCACTACGGGCGTACCCAGCGCTTGGCACTCGAGGACGACCATGCCGAAACCTTCCGATTTCGACGTGTGCAAACACACGTCGGCGTGTCTTTTCAGTGCCGACGTGAAAACCTTGTCGTGCAAATTCTCATCCAGCGTGTACATGTTCGATGGAATTTGTGCGCGTTGAAGCGCGGCACGTAGGGATATACCCGTTCGCAAAACCGCGACGGGCGGCTTGCTCTTGTGGTTCAGATCGTTTTGCGTCATAGCGCTGTCCACCGTATGAATCCAGAGGTGCGTCTTTAATTTCGGGTTCGCTCGTTGAAATTCAGCGAACGCGTTGATTGACGCCACCCATCCTTTCCTGTCAGAGTTTTCGTAGTTGCCACCTTGCATGAGCACCAAGAAGGTGTCGTCGTCGACTTCGTCGATGCTCCTCGAGAACATTCTGTCGTACTTTTTAGAATCAAACACCGCGCGGCGAATGACTTTGCGTCTATTTTTGACATCGTCGGCGATTTTCAGTTTCGTCTCGAAAGAGTCCGCGAGCGCGTTGAGCGACGCGCGATCGATAAAATGAGGAATCGTGCGCGTGAGCGGCTGCTCCGTCGCGATCGCGCGACCCGTGGTGTCGGACAACGCCGCCACGCCCGAGTACGTCCGGACCACCGCCACCGACGCGTCCGCTTCTTCGTGGTGATACGGCATCCACAAAACCACGGGCACGGCGAAATCGTACCCATCGAAATACATTTGTCCGATATCCATGAGCAACACGAAGGCGTCCAGTCGGTGCGTCGACGACGCCTCGTTCACCTGCTTCATCGTCATCGACAGCTCGTTTATCCGCGCGTACGGCGCGTGCACGTCCGGCACGCCCAAAAACGTCAGGTGCTCCATCGCCTTTTGCTCCGCTTTCGTCGGCGCGCGCACGTCGCCCGCGAAGCGTTCGCGAGCGCGGCGCCAATCCGCGTACTCTCCCGGAGGCAACCGCACCCCCGGCACGCGCGGCATCCAAAACGTCTCGTACCCATTATCCGCGAACGCTTTAGAGAGTCCCAGCGCCTGCGCCTGGTACGCGCCGAACGTCCACGGAACCGTCGCCGCGACGAAGCACACGCGCCGATCGTCCGCCGCGCCCGCGCTCGCCGCGTTCGCCCCCCCCCCGCGACGTCCCCACAGCGCGTCCGCGCGCGTGACCCCGCTCGCGAACGCCCACGCGACGCACGCGACGACGACGATCGCCCGCGCGCGTCGCGTCGCCATCTCGAGTCGAGACGAGCGTCGCGTTCTGCGGCGTCGCCCTCGCGTCCCGCCCGCGTCCCGCCCGCGTCCCGCGTCCCGACGCCCGCGTCTCCGTCTCCGCCGCGTCTCCGTCTCCGCGCGCGCCTCAAAATCCGTTATCGCACTCCCCAAAGTAATCGTGCGTCGCCCACGTCGCCCTGTCGCCGTCGTCGCTCGTCGCGATCGCCCTCGCCGCGTCCGCGATGGCTTCGGCGCACGCGCTCAAGCTCTCGCCCTCGTCCGGCTCCACGTCGACGCACCACGCCTCGCCGTCGCCCACGGGCGCGCACCGCGCGACGTTTCGTCGCCCGATCGCGCGCTCGACGACGCTCACCGCGTCCGCGCCGCGCGCGGCGCGCGCGATGCGCGCCGACACCCGACACCGCGCGGCGTCGGCGTCGACGCGAACGCGCAGCGACCGCGCGCGCGCGTCGACGTCGTCGAGCGTCAGCGGACGCGCGTCGCGCTCGACGCGCGCGTCTCCGCGCGCGCGCGCGTCGCGCTCGACGACGACGACGAATCGAGGCGTCATGGGCTGGGCGCGACGCGACGTGACGGCACACGCGCGCGCGAACGACGGCGATGGCGACGACGGCGACCGGGACGACGACGACGCGGGCGGGCGTCGCGCGCGCGCGGCGCGCGCGCGCGACGGCGACGCGTCGAACGGCGACGCGCGTCGGGAGGGGCGTCGAAGACGCGCGAAGCGCTGACGAAGCCTCGGCGCGACGACGAGGGCGCGCGGTCGCGCGCGCGAGCGCGGGCGCGGGCGGGAGCGGAGGGAAGAAGATAAGCCAGAATGAGTTCACGGCGCGCGCGTGGGACGCGATCGTGCGGGCGCCGGAGGTGGCGAAACAGAGCAAACAACAAATCGTGGAGACGGAGCACGTGTGCGAGGCGCTGTGCTCGCAAAAGGACGCGTTCGCGATGCGGATATTCGCCCAAGCGGGAGTGAAGGATTTGAAATTAGTGATATCGAGAACGCGTGATTTCATCGCGGGGCAGCCGCAGGTGAGCGGGGCGGCGCAACAGGTGCTGGGGAGGTTTTTGGAGTCGCTCGTGGACGACGCGCGGACGATTTCGAGCGGCATGTCGGACGAGTTCGTGGCGGTGGAACATTTGGTGCTCGCGCTGGCGCGAGACGAGAGATTTGGGAAAGGATTGATGGCGGATTTGGGGATCACGTACGCGAATCTCGAGGCCGCGGTGATCACGCTGCGTCGGGGAGAGAACGTGACGGATCAAGACGCCGAGGATAAGTACGAGGCGCTGAAAAAGTACTCGCGGGATTTGACGGAGGAGGCTCGGGCGGGGAAGTTGGATCCCGTCATCGGCCGAGACGATGAAATTCGTCGCACGATTCAAATCTTAAGTCGTCGCTCGAAGAATAATCCGGTGTTGATCGGAGAACCCGGGGTAGGGAAGACGGCGGTGGCGGAGGGACTGGCGCAACGCGTCGTTCGAGGCGACGTCCCGACGTCTCTCCAAGACGTGAAAATCATGTCATTGGACATGGGTTTGCTCATCGCCGGCGCAAAGTTTCGAGGGGAGTTTGAAGATAGGCTAAAGGCGGTGATGAAGGAAGTTTCCGACTCCATGGGGAAAATTATCCTTTTCATCGACGAGATTCACACCGTCGTCGGCGCCGGAGGCGGAGGCGGCGGGGGCAACGGCATGGACGCGGGTAACTTGCTCAAACCCATGCTCGGGCGAGGTGAGCTGCGATGCATCGGAGCAACGACGTTGGATGAGTATCGCACGTACATCGAGAAAGATCCCGCGCTCGAACGTCGATTCCAACAAGTTTTAATCGCGCAGCCGACGGTGGAGGACACGATCAGTATCTTGCGAGGTTTACGCGAACGCTACGAGCTTCATCACGGGGTCTCGATCTCTGATTCTGCCTTGGTCGAAGCGGCGACACTCAGCGACCGATACATCGCCGATCGCTTCTTGCCGGACAAGGCGATCGATCTCGTAGATGAGTCCGCAGCCAAGCTCAAGATGGAAATCACGTCGAAACCGACGGTTTTGGATGAAATCGATCGCGAGATTTTGAAACTTCAAATGGAGAAGATATCGTTGTCGCGACCAGGCGCTTCGCGAGACGCGCGCTCGATCCAATCCAAAGTTGAGAAGCTCGACAGCGATCTGAAGGCGCTCACCGAAAAGCAGTCGGTGCTCAACGATCAATGGCAAGGTGAACAAAACAAGTTGAAGGCGATTCAGACTTTGAAGGAAGAAATTGATTCGGTTACGAACAGCATTCAGCGCGCCGAGCGTGAGTATGACTTGAATAAAGCGGCTGAGTTGAAGTACGGTACGCTCATGACGTTGCAGCGAAGACTAAACGAGGCAGAGGAAGTGCTCGAGCTCGCTACTTCGGAGGGACCGACTCTTTTGCGCGACGAAGTCACCGAGGCCGACATCGCGGACGTCATCTCCAAGTGGACCGGTATTCCCGTCGCCAAGCTCCAGCAAGGCGAGCGGGAAAAACTTCTTGATTTACCCGCCGAGCTTCACAAGCGAGTCGTCGGCCAAGATGAAGCCGTGCAGTCTGTGTGCGAGGCTATTCAGCGCTCTCGCGCGGGTCTCTCTGACCCGAACCGCCCGATTGCGAGTTTCATGTTCCTCGGCCCCACGGGCGTGGGTAAAACGGAGCTGTGCAAAACATTGGCAAACTTTTTGTTCAACACCGAGGAAGCGATGATTCGCATCGATATGAGCGAGTATATGGAAAAACACTCTGTGAGTCGCTTGATTGGCGCTCCGCCCGGGTACGTCGGTTTCGAGGAAGGCGGTCAACTCACCGAGGCGGTACGACGCCGTCCGTATTCTGTCGTACTTTTCGACGAGATGGAAAAAGCACACGGTGATGTTTTCAACGTATTGCTTCAGATTTTGGACGATGGTCGCGTCACCGATTCGCAAGGGCGTTTGATCAACTTCAAAAACACTATTCTCATCATGACGTCAAACATCGGTAGTCAATATGTGCTCGACACCAACGAAGCTTCGAAAGAAACCAGACGCGAGCGTGTGATGGATGCTGTGCGTGGACACTTCCGACCGGAGTTCATCAACCGTGTGGACGAGTGGATCGTCTTTGATCCGCTTGCGAAGGAGCAAGTCACCGCCATCGTTCGACAACAAGTCGAACGCGTCACCTCCCGTCTCGCTGATCGTAAGATTGGACTCCGAGTCTCCGACGAAGCCGTTGCGTTACTCTCCGACACCGGCTACGACCCCGCATTCGGCGCTCGTCCCGTGAAGCGCGCGGTGCAGAGCTTATTAGAAACCGCCGTAGCCCAAGCCATCCTTCGAGGCGACGTCAACGAGGATCAAACCGCCGTCGTCGACGTCGACCCGTCGTCCACGGGGAAGCTTGTCGTCACCGCAAAAGATTCTCCCAAGTCTGCAAACGTCATCGCATGACCGAGCACTGATTCTTCTCTCGCACTCGCATTGGTGTAATACGCAAAGCCTTCATTTTTGACTCCTCGCGCCTTCGAACCGCACTTCGCGCCGCGAACGCACCGCGCACGATGGGCGAAGACGACGATGAATGGCGCTCGCGCGTCAATCGCGACGAGAACCGCGAGGAACTGTGCGTTTCGAAGCGTGGTGCTCCCGAGCGACGACGAACCGCGCGCGCAAAGTCAATCATCAATCATCTGGAATTGTCGACGAAAACGCGCCGACGGGCGAAGACTGACCGCGCACGCATCGTCCGCGCTCGACAGCATGACCGCGATGCTCTCCGCGAAAGATCCGCCCTACGCGGACGCGGTCGTCACGAACGCTAGGGTGGCGGCGACGAAGCTGGAGAAGATGCTGTTCGAAAAGTGCAAGAGCGAAGAGTCGTACAAGCGCAAAGTTTTAAACAAAATAGAGTCGATCTCGGAGAAGATCATACGCGACAGGGCGCAAAAGAATATGGAAGCGCAAGGCTTAAAAATGGCGGAAGCGCCGGCGAAGCGGGCGAAGACGGAGGGTGTGGGAGGTGGCGAAGCGGCTTCGACTTCGACGGCGCGTTCGCCGTACGAAGAGGGGCGAGCGTATTTTGAAGCGTTGTCGCCGGTGGATCAGAAAACCATGCGAAGGGACATCTTGAAGCGATGGTTGGAAGAGAATAAAGGGAAGACGGCGATCGCAAACGAGTTTCAATCGACCGAAGACGCGCAGGTGAGGAGGCAGATTTACGTTAACAAGCTCAAAGATCACCTCGATTTGCACATGTTCAAGTCGTTGACGAATCAGTTACGGGCGCAGCGTCCGACGATAATCAATCCCGAGCTTCAAGGATTTGTCGCCGATCTCGTGGCGACGGATGCGATGGCGATGCAAGCGGAAACTAAGCGTCAAGCCATCGCCGCCGCCACCAAGTCGTCGACGGTTCAACCTACGTCAGAGTATTGGCTCAAGGTGCACGAGCTGCACGAAAAATATCACGCCACGCTTAGCCGGGCGCTGAAGAATATTCAAAGCTTGACGAAGAGCGGAGAAAAGCTATCGGCGATTCGGCAAAAGTTTGTCGACTTGCTGTCCAAGGTAATCTTGCCCGCTATCGAGCAAACTCCGAACAATCGCAACTTGAACGTCGAGGCGACGGTGACGCATCTCGAGGAAATTGAGCGATCGATCAAGAAAGCGTTGTCATCGTACGACGTGCACGCACAGCGCATGCAAGACCAGAAACGTTTGTTGACGATGGCACCGACGCAACGCGCCATCGTATCTCTCACCGAAGGCGTGGAGAACAAGAACAGAACCGACGCTCGTGCCGCCATCGCCGAGACGTGCTCGAAATTAAACATCGATTTCGACGACTTCACCGCCGATCTGTTCGACTCGGACGAGGAAGAAGACGAAGCGATCGACGTGAACGAACTCTTAAAGGACGTCTTCGCGAGCGCGGGTGACCAGGCACTCGAAATCGTCCCCGCGGGCGCGCCCGAAACCTGGACGCTCGAGCTCGGCAAGGACGTCGTCGCCGTCGGGTTTCGCGGCGACGCCATGTCTGAAACCGAGCGCATCGCCACCGTCGCCGAGTATTAATCGCTTCATTAGTTCGTGAATATACAAATGTACTACTTTCTCCCACTACTTCCTTCCCCATCGTCCGGGTCGTGACACGCGTGCAACCACGCGCGATCCGCCACCTGCGTCGGCTTTGCTCGCTCGCACTCGTCCACCAACCGTCCGTTTCTGTAAAACGCCACCGTCGGCGTCCATCGCACCGCGCGCGCCGTGAACGGCAGCGCGTCCACGTCCGCGTCCACGAACGCGACCTCGCTGCCCCAGCGCTCGCGCAGCGCGTCGATCGCGGGCGTCAACTTTGCGCAGTGTTTGCACCACTCGGCGCCGTAGTTGACGACCAACAGCCTCGATTTATGCGTCCTGAGCGCGTCCGCGAACGCCGCCTCGCTCTTGATCACCGCGCGCGCGGTCGCGCCGTCGCTCGTCGACGCCTCGGCCGCGCTCGCGCGACGCATCGCGCGCGCGACGCGAGATGGCGCCACACTTCGGGACGCACCGCCTCGGGACGGCGACGCCTTTGATGGATCACGAACGAGAATTACGCGTCGCCGAGCGCGCGGCGCGCGTCGCGGGAGCGGAGATCGCGCGCGCGTGGACGCGCGATCGCTCGAACGAGACGAGCGTGGAGTACAAAGGCGCGGTGGATCTCGTGACGGCGACTGATAAATTGTGTGAAGATTTAGTCTTGAGCGCGCTGCGGGAAGCGTTTCCAGAGGATGATGTCGTCGGAGAAGAGACGCACGCGGCGAGCGGGGCGAAAGAATTGTCGAAAACGACGTCGGTGAGGTGCTGGTACGTCGATCCGCTGGATGGAACGACGAATTTTGTGCACGGGTATCCGTTTAGTTGCGTGTCGGTGGGGTTGTGCGAGGGCGGCGAACCGACGGTGGGCGTCGTTTTTAATCCGATATCGGACGAAATGTTCACCGCGGTGCGAGGACGCGGGGCGTTTTTGAATGGGAAGAAAATTTCGTGCAGTGCGGTGCGAACGCTGGGGAAGGCGCTGATCGGAACGGAGATTGGCGTGCACAGGGACGGGAAGACGGTGGACGCGATTATGGGTCGCGTGCGAGCGTTGGTGGAAAAGTCACGCAGCGTGCGGTGCTCAGGGTCGTGTGCGATGAACATGTGCGGCGTGGCGATGGGTAGACTGGATGGGTTCTTCGAGATCGGGTTCGGCGGACCATGGGATTGCGTGGCGGGAACGATTATTGTGCGCGAAGCTGGCGGCGTCGTGTTCGATCCTTCGGGAGACGCGTTCGACATTTACGCGCGACGAGTGCTGTGCGCGAATGGAAATATCGGTGATGAATTCGTGAAAGCGCTAAGCGAGGTCGCAGATGGGCCGGGGGAACCTCAGCGACCGGAGATCTAGTGTGTTTTCCCGAGGCGGCGCTTGACGGCGCGCGAGCTGGCGTGCAGCGCATGCTCGACGAAAACCGAGCACGTGTACAAGCCGCCCAAAATCGCACTGCACCCGAGCACCCATTCGAGGAGTGGTTTGCGCATCTCCCGTGTAATGACCTATTAGCGAACGTGGTTAGTGTTTTGTAATTTTCGAGTTGAGTTTTTTACCTGCATTGGCGACAAGTCGTACGAAAACTTCACCACGGGACCGCGAGGGCGGCGAAATTCATCATCCATCGCATGCTCTTCCACGCGATCGTAATATATCATCTCGCGTTCTTCAGCGCTTCCGTGCACGTCGAAATGGTTGCTCGAAAATGTGTACTCGTAAATCTGAATCGGTGCCCCGTCAATCGGCGCAAACGTGCGTGGAATCACCTTCATGTAGTGTTCAAAAGCCGTTCTTCGATTTTCACGCGCGTCAAACTGGGCGCCGCCGCCGCCGTTGTCTTTCTTTGCGAATCTCCCTCCCATGTCCACTGGAATGAGGCTCCAAGCTTTGCGCAAATGTCGTGGAATGAAACTGGGTTTACCTGGAACGTGCTCGCCGAATGATAAGTGTCGAACGACGTGCGTCATGTCCACGTCCGCGAGCGAGTGCGATCGCGATCGAGGCACAAAATAAAACGCTCCCGGCACTCGATTGACGTTGAATTGACCATTCACGGAGCAACCAGGCGTTCTCACGACGGAATCGTGCCGACCGTCACCATCGGCATCGTGTCCGAAAACCGTGCCTCGTTTCTTTGGCGATGCCTCGTCGTTGCCGTCCTCTGTCGCGGCTTCGATTTCTTTCAGCAGAGAATCTGCGAAAGCCGCGATCGCTTCAGCGCTGCGCTTGCCGTGATACACCTCGAATTGAATGTTCTCAGCCTCGCGGTGTAACTCTGCAATCGACGTTTGATTTTCTTTCGAAGGATGCAAAGACCCGGCGCGATAGACGCGCACGGATGGGTACGCTTGCACGTGCAATTTCGAGCACAACTCGTCATTCTTTTCCGTCGAGCAGTCCACGGAGGCCATGCCGAGCGAAAGTCGGGAGCGTCCGGTGCGACGCAACTCGAGACGCACCATCTCAGCCGCGTGCTCCCAGATCGGCGCGAAATTCCGACAGTGCAAACACCACGGCGCGTGAAAGTTCACGAGGAGTAATCCATGATGAACGCGAACCATGTGCTCGAACATGTCTAACCCCGCGATGTCGAATGCGATTCTTTTGTTGCCGTAGTGGTCGTAGTCGGTCGTAGTGCCGTACTCGAACGCGTCGTCCAGCGTCTCGGCGTTCACCGGCGCCGCGTGTTGAATGTTCATGTACTTCATAGGCCCGCTCAACGGATGTTTGTAGACGTTTTCACCGCTTATGTTCGTCTTTCGCGAGCCGATGGCGTCGACCACGTCCAGATGAAGGAACTCGCACTCGACGAATGGGAAATCCACGCGAACGTTCACTCGTAGCTTGGCGTCCGCGGTGTGATCGACGACGATGTCCGTGACGTACGTCGCCGCGAACAGCGCACTGACTTGCATCGTAAACAGCGCGATGAAGATCAACGAGACGACGATTGTGAATAAACCACCTCCAACCGTGCGCTCGGTGAAGCCTGAGATTTCAGGCGGCGCGTGGGCGTACATGTCAAGGCGTCGAAGGGCGTTGGCGCAGCGACCATCGTCGGGATAGTCGCCGGGAAGCGATGTCGCGCCAGTGCTCGTTCGACGAACCACCATGAATATCGCGCGCTGATGTGACGCCTCGTGAGCACGAGCAGTCGCGTCAGCAAAGGCGTTTGATTGTCCGAGGAAGCAACGTCGGCGCGACGAGACGGTTCGTCTTCAAGACGGCGGAGTTTCAAGAGATATTGAGAGTTTACAACAGAAAGATAAACTAACTAAAAAATAGAACAAGACCCTACGTCGTCATCATGCTCAAGTTGTTGCGCACGTCAAAGTCGTTGTCATCGCACAGAGTGCGTCGGATGCACTTGTCCCAAATCAACAACGCCTCGTCGTTCGATTCGGGAAGCACACGGCGAAGGCGAACGGGCTCGCCCGTGGTCGTGCCGTCCGCCTCGGCGAATTCGGCGACGTTGAACTTGAAGAAGAATTTATTAGCCACCGCAGAGGTGACTTTATGAGGGTTGGTAACGATGGCGCGAACTTCGAGGTAGACGCTCGGCTTGCCGCATCGCGCTTCCTCCGCATTCACCGTGTGCAATACTTTGCATTTGAAACGAACGAGATCACCGATGTTCACGGGAAGCGTGAAATCGATATCGCTCATTTCAACGAACATCGGGTGCCCACCGGAGAAGAGCTGACAGTTCGCGAACGCGAGCTCGTACGCTCGGCGAAGTAGGAACCCGCCAAAGACTCTGCCAGAGAGGTTTCTTTGCTGCGGCTGCGCGACAAACATATTTTCCGCCATTGTCTGCGTCGTCATGACTTCATTATAACCGGCAGTCAACGCTGGCATCTCTTGGTTCAAGCATGCGCGTTCACGAATCGAGCGCACCCACTCCGTTCGATGTTTTATGAGCGTCTCGTTCAACACGGCGTCGCCCTTTTTCGATCTCAAACGCTTGCGCAAAATCGACGCTTGAATCTCTTGCGCTCGTTCTTTGTGTCGCCTCGACACGCAAACCAACGGGTTTACCGGCCATGATTTGTTTGTCTCCGGATCTCTCGCCACGAAGGTAAAATCTGCCGCCAATGCCGGTTCCGTGCGGTCGTCGTCCACCGTCGCATCCTCGACGGCGCCGTCGTCGTCCGCCTCCATACGAATCACCATACTCGACGTCCCCACGAACGCCACCTCCCCCCGCAATACCACATCCTTATCTAGCGACAAAGGTCGATTCAGTCGCACTCTATCGACGCTCGCCGTCACCAACTGCGGCGTCTTTGTCGTATCGTCGTCGTCGTCTGCGTGAAAAAACGCGATGTTTCCCGCGAGCGAGTCCAAATCTTCCAATATCCTCCCCATCCGCACCGCCCCACTGCCGTGCGATTTATACATTTCCCGCATTTCTTCATCGCTCTGCCACACGTACACGGCGCTGTGCGTCCTCGGTTCGCGCGGCAGAAGCTTTTCGCTCAGCTTCGTCGCCGCCTTGCCGCTCTCCGCCTTGCGCAGTCTCTCCCTCCACAGGTGTTTCGTGACGTGCGTGCGCGTGTGCGCGATGTGCACGTCCTCGGGCGTGCGCGAGGACGTCGAATACCACCGCGGAACGTCCGCTCGCGTCGCGCGATCGCTCGACGCGCGCGCGCGCGGCGACGAAACTTCCTCCGTCGACCTCGACGCGTCCGACCGCGGGACGCTTTCGAGCGATCCCGTCGCCGCGACGTCGCGCGCGCGCCAGGACGACGCCGCGCGCGACGCCGCGTGGCGTTTACGAGCGATCGCGCGCGCGAGCATGGGCGATGCGCGCGCGCGCGGGGCGTCGGAGTGTGTCGAGCGCGCGCTATCCACGACCGCGGAGGCATTCCGAGGCGCGCGGGCGGCGACGGAGCGGTCTGCGCGACGCCAGCGCGCGATCGAAGAGGCGCCCGCGATGGGGCTTCCGACGCATCGCGACAGCGACGCGCGCAGGCGTCGTAAGGGCGCGTCCGCGTCTTTGTTTTACGGTTCGACGTCCATCGCGACGGTGTTTCTCAACAAGTCCATCTTCGCGACGTGGAAGTTTAAGTTCCCGGCGACGCTCGTCACGGCGCAGACGATATTCACGGTGTTTGCCATCGTCGCGCTGGAGCACGTGGGCGCGATCTCGCCGCGGGGGGGGAAAGGGTTTCGCGGGAACTTTAACGCGAAGGCGTTCAAGCGCGTCGGCGTGGTGAGCGCGGTGTTTCAAATGAAACTCGTGCTCGACATGAAGGCGCTGTCGATGATAAACATCCCGATGTACGGGGTGTTGAAGTCGGCGACGACGCCGTTCGTGATGGCGATCGATTGGGTGATGATGGGGAAAGTGGCGCCGGCGCGCGTGCAGGCGGCGGTGTGGTTGACCACGCTCGGGGGAGTGTGCGCGGGTACGGGAGATTTGGAGTTTAATTTCCTAGGGTACCTAGTTGCGCTGTGCAGTGCGCTGTGCACGGCGATGTACGTTGTGTTGGTTGGTAAGATTGGGGACGAATTGCAGTTGGATTCGTTCACATTGTTGTTGTACAACTCGTTGTGGAGCGCGCCGTTGAGCTTGGCGATTTGTTTCGTGTTCGGCGAGCACCGCGGGTTATTGGATTATCCCTACCTCGGCCACTTTGGGTTTTTGATTGCTTTTTTGTGCTCGTGCTCGAGCGCGTTCATATTGAACTACGCGACGTACTTGTGCACGCAGCTGAACGAGGCGCTGACGACGTCGGTGGTGGGACGGACGAAAGGCATAGTTCAAGGCGTCGTCGGTTTGTTTGCGTTTCACGTGCGGGCGAGCGCGACAAACTTGGCTGGTATAATTTTGAACTCAGCGGGCGTGGCTTGGTATGCGTACGAAAAGTACACCGGGGCGAAGCGCTCGAGTCCGCGTGCTATCGCGCCGGCGACGCTCAACGCCTGCGTAATTCACCGCGAAGATAGCCAGCTCACGCTCGAGTCATCGGCACGGTCGGACGGTGCGGTCGCAAACGAAAGACCGGTGGTTCCGACGAACGGGCGCATGGCGCTGAAAAACTCGCACCAGCACGCGCATTGACGGGTTTCTAGAATAAGCGATTTAATATATTCGTTGGCACATTGTTTTACTGTTACATGCTCGGTGTTTGAAAGAATCGTTTCGTAAGTTCATCAATCTTGGTGCTCGCGCACGACCGCTCGCGCGTCGCGTGCCTCGTGCAACCGAGGGGGCAACCACGATGGGAAGATGGACGCAAACAAGCTATACACGAAAATTTTGATCTCGCCTATGTACGATGTCGGCATCGTCGTGTGCCCCGCCGCGTGCGTCGCCCTGAAAGGGGCGACGATCGGTTGATCTTCGTTCGCTGCACCGTCGGCGTTTCTTCCCTCGCCGCCGTTTCGTCTCGCATTTTGTCGCTCTAATCCGTTTCTACCGATGTTATCGTTGCCGGTGATCCACCGCGCGACCGGCGCCAGGGCGCCGGTTTGCTGCAAGTACACTAAGATCGCGACGCCAACGTACATGGCCGTCTTTGCCGCGCTCGCATCCTGCGACATAAAGAAAACCATCATGGCGAGCTTTAGGATGAGTTTCAAGTCGATGCGAATGTGAATCACTCGCACGCGCGCGCCCGGGGGAATGTTTAGCTCTGGCGGCAGCCCGTTCTCCATGCGTTGTCGCTGCTGCGCGTCGTCTACTCCGGTGCGCTCGTTCGCAGCATGTTCGCCGCTCGAAGCCGCATCGACGCGTAAAAAGTTGCCCACTCCCACGAGCGGTGGTGGACCCGGCGGCGTGGACGACGGCGATAAAGCCGCGAACGCGGCGTAGTACGCGGCTTGATACGTCGCGTTCATCAAAGGCGACGCCGCGTGCTCCAGGGCACCGTGCGACGCGCGCGGTGCGTCTTCGCGAAACATCGACACCGGTGATGCGAACGCGTTCGCCGAAACGTCTCCCCGAAACATCGCGGGCGTTCCCGGATCGGACGCGCCCGCGTCTCGCGCGTCGCCCCGCGTCGCCGTCGTCTCCCGCGCCTCGCTCGCCGGCACCGCAGTCTCGTGACCGCCCTCTTCGCGCGCGTCGCCCTCGCCGCCGCGCGCGTTCACCGCGCCCTCCGCCGTCGTCGTCGTCGTCGCCCGCGAATCCTCCGCCGACGTCTCCCGCGCGCTTCGCACCACGATGTGCACCACGTACTCCTCCGCCGCGCGCGCCTCCCTCTCCGTCCCCGACTCGTCTACCGTCGCCATTTCCGTTCGCCCGTCCCCCTCCCCCGCCGTCTCTCCGTACGCCGCGACGCTCTCTCGTCCCCGCGCGAACGCGTCTCGCAGCGTCTCGTCGTCTCGCAAAACCTTCCCCCCGTAAATCAGCACCACCGACTCCGCGTTCGGCGCGTCCCACACCGCGTTCACCACGAATCGTCGCTTCAGCGTCCCCACGTCCACGTCCAGGCTCCGCACGCGCACCGTGACGTCCGCGTTTTCGCCTCGCGCGTCCGGCGTCGCGCGTTTCAGCGTGATTTTGATCTCGCGTTCGCGTCGTCCCGGTGACGCGTCGCCGCTTCGCGTCGCCATCGCGCCGTCGGAAACGCGTCGGAAACGGGCCCGCTCGCGCGCGCGTCGCGCGTCCGCGCGCGCGTCGACGCGCGTCGCGTCGCGTCGCGTCGCGTCGCGCGTCGCCGTCTGCGTCTCTTTTCTGACACACGGACGCAAAGAGGAGACGCAACGCATGAGATATCACACGGACCCAAAGAGGAGACGCAAATCACGAGATATCACACGGACCCAAAGAGGAGACGCAACGCATGCGTCGGAGACGCAACGCATGCGTCTGACACACGGACCACGCGCGCGCGCCGACGCGCCGCCTCCGCCGCGACGCAATCCGCGACGCGCGAACCGACGCGCCGAACGACGCAGAATGATCTCGCGCGCGACGACGGTGGCGATCGCGCCGAACGCACGCGCGCAAACCCACGCGCGCCAACGACGCGCGCCGAGCGTGCGGGCGTCGACGTCGGCGCCGACGCTGGGCGGACGACGATCGGCGATCGTCGGCGGCGGCGCGGTGGCGCTCGAACAGCGCGCGATGGCGACGCGCGCGGAGCGACGACGGGTGGTGACGTGCGTGAAAACGAAGCGATGCGCGCGAGAGAGGGGTCGGACGCGACGAAAACGGCGACGGGCGAACGCGGGGGGGGGGGGGGATGAGTGAACGCGCGCGAGAGAGAGAGAGGGTTTGCCGTCGACGCGAGAGAGAGAGAGGGCGCGAGGGCGAGACGCGGTGCGGGAGAGACGCGGTGCCGGAGGGTGCGAAGGAAAGGGGATGAAGACTGACGAGGAGGCGCGTTTTCGGAACGTCGCAGTCGCGCCGGTGGTGTGGCGAAAGCCGCGCCGGGCGAACCGAAGAAGGTGTTCGGGTTGACCTTGCCGGAGGGCGAAGGGATCTCTTTCGCGATTCTCGCCGCCGGTTCCCTCGGTTCCGCGCTCGGTTTCGCCGCGCTTCAAGAGGGCGTGTTCCGCATTCCGGGCTTCAAGTTCTCGGCGTGGATGACGGTTTTGACGACGTTTACGTACTTTTTGTGCGGCGCGCTCGAGATGAAGCTTACCAAAGACTCCCGTAAGGGTTCTTGGAAGAACTACGGTATTCTTTCCGTGTACACCTACGGTGGTATGGCTTTGACCAACTACGCGTTGTCCTACTTGAACTACGCCACCCGCATCGTGTTCAAGTCCGCGAAGATCATCCCCGTCATGGCCTTCTCCGTCTTGATCGTCGGCAAGAAGTACAACTGGAAGGAATGGTTGTCGGCGGCGATTCTCGTCGCGGGCATCGTCCTCTTCACCCTCGGTGACGTCGCGTCCTCCCCGGCGTTCGCGCCGATCGGTGTTGCGCTCATCGCCGCCGCCTTGTGCGTCGATGCGATCTGCGCTAACTTCGAGGAGAAGAACTTCTTCCGTTGCGAAACCCCGTCGACGACGCAGGAAGTGCTCTGCTACGCGTCCTTGATCGGTACCGCGTACGGTCTCGTCCCGCTCATCGCGTCCGGTGGCCTCGCTCCGGCGCTCGCTTTCTCTCAAGCGAACCCGCAAGTGGTGCCGATGATCATGGCCTTCTCCGTCATGGGCTACTCTTCCGTGTCTTTCATCCTCTCCCTCATCAAGTACTTCGGTGCCACCGAGGCTGAAATCGTGAAGTCGCTCCGCAAGGTGCTCTCCATCGTGATCTCCTTCGCCCTCTTCCCGAAGGAACTCAACTGGAAGTACATCGCTGGTTTCGCCGCTGTTGTCGTCTCCACGGTCTACACCTTCTACCTCAAGCAACAAAAGAACGCCGCCAAGGCTGCCGCCAAGGCTGCGGAATAATTCCGCCCGTCTTTCTCGCCGAGAAGGAGTGCGTTTTTTTTTCGAAGGGACAATTGAAATTTATCGACCACTTCGTTTAGCACGAAGTTTATTAGGGCAAACGATGGATTGGGTCGTCCGCTTTCTCGTCCGATCGAGCAAGCGCTTTCGATTCATCGTTCGTCAATCGATTTAATTATGATGCATCACAAACACAGTTTTCGGTTCGTTCGCGTTCGCTTTTTCGTCGAGGTTTCTTGAAGTAAATATTGATTGCAGAATTCTATGTGTGCAATTAATCAACGCAACGCGGCGCATCATTACGATGCCCGCGCCGTCACTTCTCGCTAGGGAAGTGCGAGCCACAAACGCTCGGCGGAAGATCGAACGTCCTCGACGCGTATGTTTAGGCCAAAACTTGCGCCGGCTTGACTTAGGCGACGGCGTCGAAGTCAACCGGGTCGGACTTCCAGATGAGGAAGACGAACACGGAAACCAATTGAAGGGCAGCGATCGGGAAGAACAAGGAGTACGCCCAGTTGCCGCCGGTCATGGAAAGGAAAAGACCGGTGAAGAAGGTGGAAAGAGTCGACGCGATGGCCGCCGCCGTGTTGGTGACGCCCAACATGATGGACGCGTACTTCGGCGAAAGGTCTTGGTGACCGCAGAACAAACCAGTGCGGATGAACGCGGCGAAGCCGAAGGTGACGGACAGGAGACCGACAACCATGCCGATGGTTTGGTTCGTCACCGCGGCCACCGGGGTGGCGTTCACGATCAAGCCAATCATCGTGAGCGTCACGGCGCCGACGCCAAAGCAGAGCGTCTGCGAGCCCTTGCGAATTTGCGTTCGCGTGAGCTTCTTCTTCGCCTCGAGTTCACCGGCGAGTGGGGCGATGAGCGCGGTCACGATGACGGTGGACAAGTAAGGAAGAATGGAGAGGAAAGACGACTTGGACAAAGTCACGCCCATGGCGCTCGCCAAGAAGGACGGCAACCACGCGAGCAAGCCGTAGGAAAAGTAGTTCCACGTAAAGTGCGCGACGGTGAGCGCCCAAAACTGCGGGTTGCGCACAAAGGCGGCCCACGGGATGGAGAGACCCTTCTTAGCGCCGGTGGTTTCGACTTCCTTCATGTCCGTGGAGGAATCGCGCATGTAGGAGATGAACCACCACGCGCCCCAGAAGAAGCCGAGGGCGCCGAACAAGTAAAAGACGGCGGCCCAGCCGCCGAGGTGGAAGATGATCGGCGGCGCGATGAGCAAACCCAACAACGAGCCGACGTCGAGACCGCCGAAGGCGGAGGTCACGGCCTTCGATCGCTGGCTCGGCGGAACGCCCTTCGCCAACACGCCGGTCGCCGCGGACGGCGCGACGCCTTCGCCGAGACCGACCAAGAATCTCGACGCGAGCAGCGCCGGCATGCCGAGCGCCGCGCACCACGGCGCGATGAGCGTACCGAACGACCAGAGCATGACGCCCCAGAACAAGACGGCTTTACCGCCGTACTTACTCGCCAACCACCCACCCGGGATCTGCGTGAACGAATAACCCCAGAAGAACGCGGACGCGACCAAGCCCTTTTGCGTCGCCGTCCACCCGAACGACTCCGCCATCGGCACGATGGCCACCGACATGTTCACCTTGTCCAAGTTACACAGCACGAACGCGATGAACAGCGCGAACACCATCCCCCATCGCTTCTTTTGCCCTCCCTCGGTCATATCGAACACCTCTTCCTCCGGCGGATCGTTCGGGTTGATCTCGATCGCCCCGCCCCCCGCGCGTCTCGCCGCGCGCGCCGCGCGCTTTTGCCCTAAGCCGATCGCCGATCGCGTCTCTCGCGCGCTTTTCGCGCCCGCCGTCGACGCGCGCCTCGCGCGCGCCCCCTCACATCGCGCGATCGTCACCGTCTCCGCCCGCATCGCCCGCGCGCGCGTCCCTCGTCGTCGCCTCGTCGTCGTCGTCGTCGCCCGCGCCGTCGCGACGCGCGCCGTCGCGTTCGCCATCGCCGACATCATCGTCGCGCGCGTCGCGCGTCCGACGCCCGGGTCCGGTCGCGCCGTCGCGCGCGCGTCCGCTCGTCGATCGACGGTCTCGCGAGTCGCGGTCGATCGCGATTCGCACGTCGCGCGCCGTCGTCTCGCGTCGCGTCGCGGCGATCGCGCGATCGAGCGATCCGCCGCCGGCGCGCCGACCTCGACGCGGCGCGAGACGACGGCGCGCGTTTCAATACACCTAAACCCTAGACTTTTTTATGTATTCGCGCGCGCGTCGTGATCTTTGATACGGTCGAACAGGCGTCGAAGGCGACGATGCGAGACGACGCGAGACGACGCGGCGTCGCGGTCGGTCGCGCGGCGATCGGCGGCCGCGACGTCACTCGACGGGCGACGACGACGACGACGACGATGGCGATGATGTCGATGATGTCGACGACGACGACGACGACGACGTCGATGAACGCGGGACGACGACGAGACGCGAGGACGTCGTTCGGACGCGCGACGACGACGCGGGCGACGCGGGCGACGCGCGCGACGACGACGACGACGACGGCGTTCCTGAACTTTGGCGGGAACAGGGCCGGCGCGGGGGGGGCGGTGGACGCGACGCCGTACGTGTGCGTCGACTGCGGGTACGTGTACAGGGGGGGGGACTTTAAGAAGTTGCCGAACTCGTACCGGTGCCCGACGTGCAACGTCGGGAAGAATCGATTCAAGGCGCAGGGAGGGTCGTCGATGCTGGCGCAAAAGAAGGCGAACAAGGCGGCGTTTCGGGCGAGACGCGAGGCGGCGAGCAAGGGAGGGAAGGCGACGAGCGGACGCGAGGCGTTGAAGCAAAAGATGATGGACGCGCAGGCGGAGAAGGATAAAAAGCGCGGGTGGTTTTAAACGTCGATCGAACGGACGCCGAGGCGCGAAAATCGAAGCGCTTCTCGCTTTTAATTAAAGACCTCTTCTACTCGAGCGCGCGACGATCGTCGTCTCGTCTAGTCCAAAACCTTGGCAACGACGCCCGCGCCGACGGTGCGACCGCCCTCGCGAAGGGCGAAGCGCAAACCGGGCTCCATCGCCACCGGATGGATGAGCTCGAAGACGGCGGTGACGTTGTCGCCCGGCATGACCATCTCCGTGCCCTCGGGCAAGGTGATGTTGCCGGTGATGTCAGCCGTGCGCATGAAAAATTGCGGGCGATAGTTGGAGAAAAACGGCGTGTGTCGACCGCCCTCTTCCTTCTTCAGCACGTAAATCTCAGCCTCGAACTTGCTGTGCGGCTTGATCGACCCGGGCTTGCACAAGACTTGCCCGCGCAAAATTTCGTCGCGCTTCAACCCGCGAAGCAACAACCCGCAGTTGTCGCCGGCTTGACCTTCGTTGAGCGTCTTCTTGAACATCTCCACCCCGGTCACCGTGGTCTTCTTCGTGGGCGTGATGCCGACGACGTCGACGTCGTCACCGGTGCGAATGATGCCTTGCTCGACGCGACCGGTGGCGACGGTGCCGCGGCCTTGAATGCTAAACACGTCTTCGACGGGCATCGAGAACGGCTTGTCCAAAGCGCGCGCGGGTTCGGGGATGTATTCATCGATCGCCTTCATCAATTCAACGATCTTGTCTTTCCCGATCGCGGGCTCCGTGCCCTTCAACGCGTGCAAAGCCGAGCCTTTAATGATCGGAATGTCGTCGCCGGGAAACTTGTAAAAGCTCAACAATTCGCGAAGCTCCATCTCGACCAACTCCACGAGCTCTTCGTCGTCCACCATGTCCACCTTATTCATGAACACCACGAGCGATGGCACGCCAACTTGTCGGGCGAGCAAAATGTGTTCCCGCGTCTGCGGCATCGGCCCATCCGCCGCGCTCACGACGAGAATCCCGCCGTCCATCTGCGCCGCCCCGGTGATCATATTCTTCACGTAATCCGCGTGTCCCGGGCAATCCACGTGCGCGTAGTGCCTCGTCGCCGTCTCGTACTCCACGTGCGAGGTCGAGATCGTGATCCCTCTCGCCTTCTCCTCGGGCGCCTTATCGATCTGATCGAACGCGATCTCCTTCGCGCCTCCGATCTCCGCCATCACCTTCGTGATCGCCGCCGTGAGCGTCGTCTTCCCGTGATCGACGTGTCCGATCGTCCCCACGTTCAGGTGCGGCTTCGATCGCGTGTTGATGTCGTACGCCGCGTACGTTCGCCGCATCTCGCCTCGTCCCAGCGCGCGTCGCGCCGTCGCCGTCGCCGTCGCCGTCCCCGTCCCCGTCGTCCCCATCATCGCCGCCGCCGAGGTTTCCATCGTCGCGTGCGGCGCGCGTCGCGTCGCCGTCACCTTCGCGAGGCGCGTCATCGCGCGTCGCATCGCCATCGTCGAGACGCGCGAGCCGTCGCGGTGTGACGCGCGTCGGTCGCGCCGCGTTTCCGATTCCCATCGCTCGCGCGATTCGCGTCGATTCTTTCGTCGGCGCGTCGCGGACGCGTCTCGTGCGCGTCGCGGGACGGGATTTGGTGCGACATGTCCGAATGTCCGAACGCGCGCATCCAACCGATCGTATGGGTAAACAGTCCGCGGTGTGGATCGCGAGCGACGGTCCGCGGCGCGGATTCGAATCCGCGGCATCGCGCGTCGCGACGGACGACGACGATGGCGAACGCGACGCGACGACGAAAAAGACGCGACGACGAAAGAGACGACGCCGAGAGCGACGAAAAAGACGCGCGGATGACGACGACGCGGACGCGGACGGCGACGACGCGGAAAGGCGGAGACGAGGCGGACGCGCGGACGCGCGATGGGAAAAAAGATGCGGACGACGACGGCGCGGAAGACGACGGACGGGACGAGACGCTGGAGCGAGGGAACAGCGAGTACGTGGGGGTGCGAGACGAGGACGCGGCGGCGCTGTCGCGACGATACGCGGAAAACGCGGAGGCGCGGTTGACGCGAGCGGGGAAGGACGCGGAGACGATGAGCGCGGAGGAACGTGAACGGTTGACGAGCGAGGTGATGCGGTACGTGCTGTTCGCGTCGCATCAAAATCGAGGCGCGCCGGTGCTGCGAAGCAAGATCGGGGAGGCGATGAGCGCGATCGGGGGGGCGGGAACGAAGAAGGGGGCGGGATCGTACATCGTGGCGCTGGCGCAAAAGAAATTTTTGGATATTTTTGGGTTTGAAATGATAGAGCTCTCGCGGGCGCAAAGTCGGAATAAGAGACCGGCCAAGACGGTGAACGAATCGCAAGCGGCTTCGGCGAAGTGCTACGCGTTGCGAAGCGTTCTTCCGGCGCAGATGCGAAGGAAATTCGTGGACGATCCGTCGGCGACGGCGGCGCGCGGATTCGCCATCGTCGTCGCCGCGCTCGTGCAAATCTCAAACGGTTGCATTCGCGAGGAAACGCTGTTCGAGCAACTCGCCCAGCTCGGCGTGGTGTCGGGTGAGCATCTCAGCGAAAATCACGCCGAACTTGGCGATGTGCGTGCATTAATGGCGCTGCTCGTAAAGCGACGCATCTTCATGCGCGAGCACTCGAGTTACGACGATCCGACGATGGGGTACTCCTACGAGCTCGCCGAAGGTGCGGAAGCCATCATCGGCTACGAAAACATCGATAAATTCATCAACGAGTCCATGCGCTCGCAAATTGCGACGGTTTAGCTGTAATTGTTCGTTTTTAACGCGAACCGAAACTCCTCTTCCATTTCGACGTGCTCGCCCCTCGAGTCTTCAAACGTCCGCGCGTCGACGAATCATGGCCTTCTTCGCCCGCGCGGCGAAAGAAATCCCTCCGGGGATCACGAGCGACGACGTGCGATACATCTCGATCACCATCGTCGCCCTGACGTGCGTTTTCGTGACGTTGAATCGGTTCCTCTGTCCCAAGTTTGCCCCGAGGTTCATGCGTAAAGAGCCGTTCTTGCTCGCGTTTGAGCTCACGTGCTTCGCGCCGTTGGCGTATTGCGCGTACGTCGGCACCCGTGGATGGTTGTACGACCTCAACGTCGGCTACGAGACGCCGCATCAGCGGCTGCACAAACCCCTTCCGTTGAGCTCGCGGAAGATGATTTTGTGCAACTGCGCGTTTCAAATCTGGGACTTCATTATTTCGCTGCGACACGCGCAGTTGAACTCGATCGAGATGTTGATGCATCACGCCCTAGCCGCGGCGTTGTGCTTGGCGGGTTTGCACATTGGATTTGGGCAGTATTACGGCTTGTTCTTTATGGGCGTCACGGAGACGTCTTCGCTCCCGCTCGTGTGGGTGGATCTCGGAAAGTATTATCCAGAGCTCGCGAAGCGATATTCCGGCATGGATTTACTCGCGAAGGTGATATTCGGTCTGATGTTTATAGCCGTTCGTGACGTTTTGTTCATGAAACATTCCATCACGCTTTGGAAGGATTCGTTCGCGGTGCTCGCCGCGGGCACGGCTAAATTCCCAGGCGTCACGAAGGCGTTCTTGGTGACCAATCTCTTCTTCAACGTCTTGCAAATCGCTTGGACGAAGAAGCTGCTCGATGGACTATTTGAACTGATCAACGGGGGCGGCAAGGACGAGGCGGACAAGGACAAGGAAGAGTAGACTAAACGACTTGTAAATATTGAAAGTGTGAGCGCGTTATTGCACTCGACATCCGTGCGTACCCGGTGAGTCTAATCTATCAATCACTCTGCTCGCGTCGAGGTGCTTACCCGGTGACCGCGTCGAGCGATCGAATAACGCGCGACGCGTGCCATCCGGAGTGGCATCCGGTTCCGGATGCGACGCGTATGACCGTGGCGTCCTCGGCGAATCGCGCGCGAGGTGTACTCTCGACGCTTGAGAATCCTTAAACGTCACTCGTCGCGGAGACGAGGAGACTTGCCCGAGTCTCGAGGGCGTCGTCGGCATCGAAACACTTCTCACTCGCGATGGCGTCGATGGTGCGCTGGCACCAGTTTGATGGGTGGAGTCTCGACTCGTGTTCAATACGGTTTCGTACCCTTCTCTGCGCATCCTCGCGAGCTCGCTCAGCAAGCGATCTCGACTGAGCAAAAGCTCTTGCTCTGTCGCGCTCGCGACGGCCACGGCGTGAGATGAGCGACGACGAACGTCCGCTAATTCGCCCTCGTGCTTTAACTCCAGCTCTTCTATTCGATTTTTAGCCTCATTCAACTGCGACTCTAGCTGTCGCTGGCGTTGGAACTCTTCCGCCTCGCGTTGGCGCAGGTAGTCTCCCTCGCTCATCAGGGCCTCTTCCATGCGTTCGCGCGTTGATCTAGCGTCCGCCAGCTCTCTATCTAGACGCTCGATTTCCATCGTCGCCGCCGCCGCTGTATCTTCCATCTCAGTCGCGTGCACGAGCGCCTCGTCGAGCTGCTCCCTGAGCTCGGACGAGTACGCTTTTTCGACTTGTAAATTCTCTCGTACCAACTTCAACTCCTTCTCCCTGTTCTCTAATCTCTCCTTCAGCGAACTCACGCGTTTCTGCAACTCCGCGCTGAGCTTGGTCTCCGACCGCAGCGCGCTCTCGAGCGATTCCCGCCCCGCGGCCTCGGCAGCCAGAAGTTCATCCTTTGCTTGCAGAGCGATTTCCATAGCGCCAAAGGTATCGATGACTCTCCCTCGCGTGTCCATCGTCGACCCCGAGTGCTGCGGAGAGTCGATATAGGCACCAGAATTAACCTCGCCCGGCGATGCCGCCGTCTGTATCAGCGCTCGCACGCGCGCGTCTCGAGGCTTTTCCGCCCGCGCGTTCGCCCGCTTCGTCCCGTTCGCTCGCGCGTCCCGAAACGCTTCCACGAACGTCGTCGCCTCCCCGGGCGTCTCCGCGCACAAAAACACACCATCATTCACATTCTTCACCTCGATGTACACCCCACATCCCGCCTTCCCTCGTTCGCCGTGTATGTTCAACGACGACGCGACGCACCCGCGCACGTCGTCGAGCGCCACCGACGAGCTCGCCTTATCGCTCGTCGCGTCCTTCCGAAACTCCAATCGATCGCCCACGACGCGCGCGAAGCGACGATTCCAGCACTTCGTCACGTCGTTGCGCTTCGAGATCCACATCCCTCGCCGCAGGCATCCGTCGTCGTCGCCGTCGTCCGCGGCGTCGTTCGCGACGTCATCGCCTCTCGCGCGCGCGCCGTCGACGCTCGACGCGCGCGCGTTCGCCGTCGACGCCGCGTTGGACATCGTCGGTGACGCCGCGCGCGCGCGCGACGCCGTCGACGTCGCGCGCGCGCGACCGGAGTCGCCGTCTGACGCCGCGACGCAACGGTCGGTCCCGCGTCAGACGGCGACGCGCGAATGGACGACGACGGCGACGGCGACGACGCGCTCGCGGCGCGACGATGCGAATCGAACTTGAGCATGCGCTCGATCGATTACCTCGTGCGCGGCGAGCGGGTGAAGACGAACGCGCGGCTGCGCGCGTTCGCCGAGACGGAGGTGTGTCGAAAAATGCTGCGCGACGAAAACTACGCGAGCTGGGCGCGGCGCAAGGGGCGCGCGCTGCGAAAAGAGATCGCGGAGGCCATGGTGACGTGCGCGTTCATTCGTGAGGAGCTGGTGGCGATGGATGGGAGCGCGTTCATTCGTGAGGAGCTGGTGGCGATGGATGGGAGCGCGCGCGGGGAGAAATCTATCGTGGTGTTTGACTTGTGCAGCGGTAAAGGTTTGACGTCGAGCGTGTGCGCGGAAACGTTGGGGAAGAATTGTGAGGTAATCATGGTTGACAGCGATCGTAAAATGAAGTTGACGCATTTGGATAGCGAGAGACAGGTGGTCCACTTCGCGCTGGACGTGTACGACGAGGCGTTGGACGAGATGATGGCGCGAGCGCGAGCGAGCGGCGCTCGGGTCGTCGTGTGCGGCGTACACCTGTGCGGCGATTTGTCGCGAAGAAGCATCGAGTTGTGGTCGAAATACGGGGATATTTTAGTGTTGTCGCCGTGCTGCTTAGTGCGCGAGGTTCGTTCGCAGAAGCGCCCGCACGGGACGTTTGGGTACGGCTTGCCCGAGGTGGCGACGCGCATCGGCGGAGATTCGTACGATTTGTGGAACAAATTGCTCTTCGCGCACGTCCCCACGCACGTCGGGCCGTTTTTCGCGCGCGTCATCAAACGTCAAGCCGTGGTCGAGGATATGTTGACCGAAAAGAATCGATTCATCATCTGTCGACGATGCGAAGACGTCTCGGTGGAGCGTTGCGAAGTCGCCGTGGCGCGCGCGAGCGTCTGAAAATGTCTGAGAAATTACAACACATCATCGTCATGGTAGATTTAGAGTAAGTAGTCGTATAAGATGTTGTTAGCAGCTTAGCATCCACGCGACTTTGAGCGTCGGCGTGGAGCACGTCGCGTCACTTCGCTCGCGGCGGCTGAATCATCGTTTAAAATCGACGTTCGCTCTCGAAAATGTGATCCATGTTCATGGACACCCCCGACACAAGCTTGGACAAATCCTCACCGGGTTGGTCCGCCAACTTCCAAACGCGCTTATCCGCAGCCGTGAGCGGGAATTCCTTGAAGTACGCCTCGGAGCCGCCTTGAATAATCTTGCACTGGGTGTACCCAGCCTTCGTGATCCCTCGCCACGCGATCTCGCTTCGCTCCGTGCCGTCATCGCACACCAACAAAATTCGGCTCAGCGTGTTCGGGAACTCGTCTCTGATCTGGCCCATGAAGTACGGGTTCATCTCGACTTCGCCCGTCTCTTCGTCGAACACCGCCAGGCAAATCTTCTTCCACGTCGACTTGCTCCCCTCTTGCCACTCCTCGGGCGAGCGAATGTCGACGATGACGAAACCGCGTCCGATGGTGTCTTTGACGTCCGCGATCGGGCACTGCGCCTTGGCGAGCGCTTCGTCCACGTCCGCGGACGCGCGCGCGATGTGTCTCGCGGGGCGTCGCGCGTTCGCGCGCGACTTGGACGTCTTGAAGGCGCTCGTGCGCGCGATGGCGCGCGCGCTGAGCGTGGCGATGGAAGACATGGTGCTTCGTACGGTTTAGGGAATTGGTCCGGTGCGGAGAGTGGCGCGGGCGACGTCGACGCGTCGCGTAAGGGCCGGCGCGATGTCGACGTCTCGACTTGGGATGCGCGTACATTTAGATGGCGTTTAAAATTCTAGAATATTGCATCCAGGGACATTTATGACCATTATCCAAAACGAGGCCCCCCTGAGTCGCGAGCGCGCGCGAGCCTCACGACGCGCTCGAGCGCTCCTTCGACGCGGCGTCGACGCGGTCGTCGCGCAAGATGGACTTGAACGCGATGCCGTTGATGCGGCAAAATAATATAAAGCTCGCCAAACCGTAGTACGCGAATGTGATCCACCAGATGTAGGAATACTTGGCGAGGCCGAAGACGTGCGTGTTGAGATACGACATCGCCGCGCCGAAACCGAGCAACCCGATGGCGGTGAGACCGGCGAGGAAATTCAGCGCTCGAGCGGCGACCATGACGCCGTAGAGCGATTTGGAGATGATGTTTGCGGAAACCGCGGCGGACATGGGGAGAACGACGGAATGGAGCTGCGCGATGACGGCGGCGTCGGTGGTGAAGACGCCGGCGCAGAGGTAACAGCACGCGGCGAAACCGGAGGAACAGGTGGCGGCGGCGAACAGACCGAACTGGAACAGGATCATCGCCATCTTACGTGCGTTCGCCTTCGAGGGCGTGATTATGTGCTCGGGCATGAACGCTTGCCCGGCTTGCACCAAAGGATCGCCGCAGAGGACGGTGAAGGAGAAGAGCGTCGCCGCGATTCTGTGCGCCGCGGAGACAGTGACACCGAGCGAGTTTGCCTGGAGGATCTGCGTGGTATAAATAGCCAACAACGCTGCGACCAAAAACGTGATCGGGCCGAAGAACGCCATAGTCGGCGCCATTTGCGCCTTGGTGGGAATCATCGCTCGAAGAAACGAACGCGAACCGTCGCCAAAATTTTGCCTCGGTGGAAACTTTAAGAGTCCGCGTCGATGAAGCAAGACCGTGATGGCGATCAAACCGGTGTATAATGACGCCGTCGTCGCCCACGCGGCGCCCGCGGCGCCGGTTTTAAACACCGCCACCATGAGATAATCACCCACGAAATTCACCACCGCCGCGAGCGCGACGCAGAGCAGCGGCCCCACGGTGTCTTTTCTCGCCACCAAAGTCGCGTACGCCGACGCCGTCAAGAACGCCGCGGGCATCGCCAAGCCACGAATGCGCGTGTATCCCGCCGCGATCGTTTTCACCTCTCCCGTGACGCTCAGTAAATCTAACAGCGCGTCCGTGCGAGCGAGCAACAGCGCGCCCACGGCGAGCGAGCTCGCGCCGGCGATGAACAGCGCGCCGTACACCTTCCCGTTCAGCTCATCTTCGTCCTCGCCGCTCGCCACGCCTCGACTCACGATGGACGTCAAACCAGCGGTGATGAACGCGAACAACGACACCGAATAATCCGTCAACGGCGTCGACACCCCCAACGCCGCCAGCGCCACCGCGCTCGCCTCCCCCGCGCACCGTCCCACGAACGCCGTGTCCGTCATCGTCAGCAGCGGCGATATCAAATTCGACGCCAACAGAGGCGCGCAAAATCCCACCAGCGCTCGCAGCTCTCGTCTCGCGTTCAGCGTCCGTCCGTCCGTCCCCTCGTTCGCGCTCGCCGCTCGCGTCCGCGCGCGCGCGCGTCGCCCCGCCTCCTCGCGCGCGCGCGCGCGCGTCGCCCGTCCCGCGCCCGATCTCGTGCCCGTTTTCACCGTCGCCGCGATCGCGTCTCGCGTCGACGCGCGCGCGACGCGTCCGCGCCGTCGCGTCGTCGTCTTTCTCGTCGTCGTCGCCGTCCCCGTCGTCGTCGTCGTCCCCGTCGTCGCGCGCCGTCGTCCCCGCGCCGCGCGCGTCGCGCGCGCGACGCCCGTCGTCGCCGCCGTCGTCGCCGTCGCCGTCGTCGCCATCGCGTCGACCGACGCGCGTCCGACGACGACCGCGACGCGACCGCGCGCGGGTCGTTATGCCAACCCGAGGGTTGGCGCGCGCCGCGTCGTCGGGAATGCAAAGCGTCATTTCGAGGCCGAGCGATTGAAGGAGGGCGAACGGAGGACGACGACGAGCGATTCGAACGAGAGAAGCGGGCGAGTTCCGGAGCGATGCGCGACGCGGTGGAGGACGCGATGGCGCGCGCGACGCGAATGCGGGCGCGAAGGCGCGCGACGCGGGACGCGCGAAAGGGGGAACGACGGACGTTCGGGACGGCGGCGAACGCGCGGGACGACGCGGGGCGCGAGCGCGGGTACCTGAAGAAGAACGAAGGCGCGTGGGCGGCGATCGGGGCGGCGATCGCGCGCGAGGAAGACGCGGTGAGGCGGGAGGCGCGAGTGAGACGCAAGGCGGCGACGCCGGGACGGGGAGAGACGTGGACGGCGCGAAGAGACGGCGAGGCGAGGAATTGGGTGCGGGAAAACGCGCTCGAGGCGATTCGCGGCGAGGCGTCGACGGCGCGCGGCGCGCGAAAGGGATCGAGCGAAGGCGCGTTCGCGAAGGAAGACTACGGTCGAGTGCCGGCGTATTTGGTGGAGTTTAATCGCGAGAGAGAGCGCTCGGAACGTCTCGAACGCGAGACGCGCGATAAAAATAGTCGCGAGCGCGAAGCCGCCGGGAGAATGCGAGACGACGAACGTCGAGCGCTGATCGAGGGTCTGCGCGCCGAGCACGCGAAAATCAGTTCTTCGTATCAGAAACTTCCCTTCGTCGTGGACACGCCGAACAGGCGCGCGCGAAAGGAGGCGCACGAGCTCAAGCTCGCGCGCATCGAATCCGACATCAACCTTCTCGGCGCGCGAACGGTGTTCATCGAAGGCTGAGCGCGCGCGCGAGACCAAGACCGCGACGCGCCCTCGCGCTGGATTTGAAATCATCATCGCCATCGTCGTTCTCTTCTCTTCTCTTCTCGATCACGCGCACCCGATCGGCGGCGCCGCCCAACCGCCGCGCGGCGCCCGGCGCGACGCCACACGCCGACGCGCCGGTCGCGCCATGTCCGCCCTGTTCGACCACGTCGAGCGCGCGTCGAAACCGACCGATGTCGCGTCGAGCAGACCCGTGAACGCTCGCTTCGCGTGCGCGTGCGAGGACGAGCGCGGTTCGTTTTACGTTTTAAATCACCGAGGCGAAATTCGATCGACGCTCAGTCGCGACGTCGTGCGCTACGCCGTCGATCTCGACGCGAACGACGGCGCGCGCGCGCGCGTGGTCAAGCACGTCCCCGCGTACGGTAAGCCGTTCAACGCCGAGCGCGTGAGCGTGAGTCCGAGCGGGAGACACGCGTGCGCGAGCGGGGAGCGAGACGAGGGTTCGGGAGCGCGCGTCGTCGCGGCGTGTTACGTCGCCTGTCTCAGCGCTGGCGTCTCCACGGGGTTTACGGGTGATGACGACTCGATTCGTCAAGCGAAAGAGCTCGATGATGGCGTGGAGACGCGCGCGTGCGCGGCGATAGGGGTGTGCGAGGAGGAATTCGAGGCGGTACCAAACGTGCGCGTCGTGCGGTGCGCGTGGCACCCGAGCGCGGACGCCACGCTGGCTATGTTGACCACGGATGGCGTCTTTCGCTTGATTAATTGCGATAACGTCGCCGCTGGGGGTAAACCCGTGGTGGAACGGTGCTGGAAGTTGGATTTGAACGGGTCGTTTCCCGAGGCTTCGCCGTTGCGGCCAGACGTCGTGGACTTCGCGTTCGCGCCTGCGAACGGTTGGGGAGCTTTCACGGTGTATTTTCTCGCCAAGACCGGCGATTTGCACGCCATGTGCCCCGTGGTCCCGCGTGGCGCGAAGTATCCGCGAGTCACGCTCAAGCATTTGGCGGCGGAGAACGCCGCCGCCGCGGCGTGGCTCGATGAAACGTTTCCCGAACTCGACGACACGCGTGTGCCCATGCTCGCCGCGCACGTGAGCAAGGACGAGGGAAGACCTGTGGCTTTGCAAGGACCGTTACCGAGATCTGTTTCTTCCACGCAAGGTGCGTCCGAGGGTGAGGATGCCCTCGCGCTCGCGGTGTCGCCTGCGTTTTTCGATCTCGGCGTCGGTGGCACGGTGGCGACGCTCCACGCAAACGCCGCGCACGTGCACATTCTACCGAGCGAGGTGAAGCCGTCCTGGTGTGATGGCCCACATAGAAACGTCCGCGGATATACCTTCGTGATGAGTGATGCGTCGCCGTCGGCTCCCGATCTCCCCAAACTACTCACGGTGGACACCGTTCGTCTGAGCGCAACGCCGGGCGAACAAAGTTTGGCAAAGGTGAAATTTGCCAGTGTCACGTGGGATCCGGCTTTGCGAGAAAGAGTCTTCGTGTGTGTCAACGGTATCGTGCACTCCATAGTTTTAACATGGCTTCCCGTCCTCGAAACTGCGGCCGAGGACGCGGTGGATGAAAATCACGCCGACTATGGCGCGTTGCCGATGCCTCAAGTTGCGGCGTTGTGCGACTTTGACGCCCCGCTCGTCGGTCTGCAACCGCTCGGTGATCCCCTGGCCGAGGGAGTCGTTGTGACTATTAGGAGCGATGGTACACACAGAATGCTCATCCCGCCCCCAGCGAGCGCTATGGCGGAGTCCGGAGGCGATCTGGCAACGTCCGCCGTCGCCGTGCAGCCGCAAACGCTCGAGGCGGGCTCTAGGAGCGAGCTGCGGGCGCTGTCCGAAGGTATTCGTAAAGATAAGATGAAGGGGGTGGACGAAATCATGAAAGAGTGCGGCGTGACGCCCGAGATGAAAACTGGGGATCCCGGCTCGAATGAGGCGCTCGCAAAGTGCGCGAGAGCGTTGAAGGAAATTTACGTCGACTACGCGAGAGACGTGCACGACGAAGTTCGCACGACAGCGCTTAGATTGACGGCGGAGATCAAAAGGCAAAAAGAAGAGGTTGCCTCTCTTTTGAAAAGCGCCAATGATGCCATCGAACGCCACAACGCGCTCGTCGAGCGCATAGAAGACTCGGCTGCGACGCACGAAAGTATTCGAGAGCGCCTACGGGATTTAGCCGAGCAGGAAAAGACCATTCCTCATCCACTCTCCAAGGCGGAAAAGTTGCTCAGATCACAAATGGAAGCGTACGAAGCGGATCTGCCGCTCTTGAAACAGCGCATCGACGAACTAAACGAGCGAGCGTCGGTGGCGACGGAACGAGACGACGACGACATTGGATACGTCGGCTCGCGGCGCGTCGTCGGTCAGTCCACCCCCACCGACGAGTGCGGCGAAGACGAGCGCAAAGTTCGAAAGGCACTCACAGCGCAGGGTGATTCGATCAAAGAAAACGTCGCGAAAGCCAAATTAATTCGCGAATTGTTGCTAGATGACTAGGGCAAAAGACTGTAAGAAGAGACTGCGAGCTCGACGATTCCTCACACCTCCCTCACTCGGACGCGCGCGCGCGGTGATGCCACCGACAGGGCCCTCGACGTCTGGGAAACTCGTCGTAGGTGTTCTAGTGACGGTTGCGACGTGCGCGGCGCTTGCGTCGAGCATTTATCCAGTGCTCATCGCCCCAGAGAAGCACAGTGACAAAGCGCGCGCGCAGGCGACTGGGCTCAAACGCGCCGGGATGTGGGACACCGTCGATCGCAAAGCCAAATCGTGACGTGTCGTTTGCGTTCGATGCGAGCGATGCAGTGTAGATAATGTAGAATAACAACGCACGCGTAGCTCAACGCGTCAATCAAATGCCCAAACGCTTACGCATCTCTAACATGCGCTTCTGGTTCGTGTCAAACTCTCCTTCGTACGCGTCGAACGGCACCGATAAGTCCGAAATATCGATACCCTTTTCACTGCATCGCTTGGAGAGATCGTGCATCTTATTTCGCAACTGCACGTTCCCCAACATTCGCGACGGCAAGAAACGAGCGTCGCCCTTCTTCGGCGGTTTCCAATCCTTCGGCACCCAATCCATCCCTTCGGCGTCTCCGAATGGGTACGCATCACCCGGGAGGTCGAAATCGTAATACAAATCGTCCAGTTCGATCCCATTCGCCTTGGCTAAGGCGATCTCTCGCTCCAAATTTTTCTCGATGGCTTTCTGGCTGAGCACCGTCGCCCCGACTGCGACGCCGGTGAGGGCGAAGAACGCCGTCATTCCACCCGCACGCGTGGTGACCGTCGACGCTCTCCTTGCAGAGCTCGAAGTCGGCGCGACGTTCGGCGTCGTGCGCTACGTGAGCGTCAAGCCAAAATTTTCGTCGTCAGTCGGTGGTTGGATACGATCGTCATCGTGCGCGCGTTCGGCGTGTATATCACGCCTGGGGGTCTCGAGAGCACCGCGCGCGCGAATACAATCGACTTTACGTACCTTGACCGCGAGGGCTCGAGGCGCGGCGGCGATGCGCGCGTTCGCGGTGACGGTGAAGGACATCGTACGCACGAGGCAAGATATGCGGCGCGCGCGCGCGGAGAACGCGCGTTCGAATCTTAGTTTCTTCCCGCCGGTGACGAAGACGCAGACGTAGATACACGCGCACGTCGCGTGCTCATGACACTGGTGACGGCACAAAGTTCGCGCGCGTTTTGAAATGATGAACAGATCTCCTCCGTTACAAGTTACGACACAAACGCGGCTATGAACACGTTTGTCGCCTGACACAACCCCCGACCCTCTAAGAACTTTAATTCAAACTCGCACGCATCCTAAGCGTTCGAAATTTTTACAATTTCGCAAGCTTGGCGGCTTCCTCCGCGTCCTTTTCGGCTTTGATAGCCTTGAGAATGCGCGGGCCGACTTGGCGCACGTTCATGCGCTCGACGCGAAGCTTTCTGTAAGCGCCGAAGTTCTTCATCTCATCGGTAACCGCGACCATCTCAACCGCCTTCTCAACCTTCTCAATCGGCATGATGACAGAGCCCTTGTGTTGCGTCGCCGTGGCGAGGTCAGCCGCCGGGCTATCGCCGTGCTTCGGCTTGGAGTTCTTGCGCGGGAACAAGATCAACTTGGCCTTGTATTCCTCGAGGCGCTTCTTGTTGAGCTGCGTAATCGTAAAACGTAATATCATCAGTCTCGCGTTCGTCGTCGTTTCTCATCCCTCGCGCGTCGTCTCGCGCTCATCGCATCCTTCGTCGGCGCTCGCCCGGGTCCGCGCGCGCAGACCCTAACTGAGCGCCCCCGTCTCGCGTGAGCTCCCGCGCCGTCGCGCTCGAATGTACGCACCGCCAAAGACTCCTCACTGCGGTTACGACGACGGTGGTCGACGCAGATCCCGATCGTCGGGGCCATCTTCTTGGAGATACCAGCCGCCTGTCGCGCGTACACGATCGGTCCGTCAGTCTCGGTTCGCGATCGAGGGTCGCATCGCACGCGCGTTCGTGCGGCGCCTGTCGTCGTCCGTGACGCCCGTCGAGCATCGACGCGCGAAAGCTCAATACGTACCTTCAATTCCTCGAGCGTGAACCCACGACCGAGACGGGTCTTGAAGTTGTACCGCTGCGTCGGCGGGTGCACGAGCGGGCGGAGCGAGCCCGCGACGGGGCGCGGGAACGTCTTCTTCGCCTTCAACTCACGCGCGTTACGGCGAGACTTCTTGCGACCGGCTGCGTGCGAGGTAAAACGTAATTCGTTCGTCAGTGTGCGTTCGTCGAGATCGCGTCGTCGTCGCGCACGGCGTCGCATCGAGCGTCATGAGACGTCGTGACCGATGAAAGACCTAATCACGCAGCCGCGTCTCGGATCGCGCGCGCGACGCACCTTGGTTGAGCCACGTGCGCACGCGGCATTGGCCGTTGATGGTGTTACCCTGCCAATCCTTCTTGAAGTGCGCGTTGGGTAATTGGTTGTTGCCCTTCATCTTGACGCGTCGGTAAAAGGCGGAGGCTGCACGCGCTCGATCGGGCATGGGCGAAAATTCCCAAACCCTCGCGCGCGCGCTCGCGATCGAAGGCAAGGGCGAAGAGTGCGTTTCAAATCTATCATAACAACAACGCGTGCGTGCGAAATGCGAGCAAATAATGGTTTTGTGTGCGTGACTACGCGGATGCACCGCCGAAAACGTCGCGAATGGCTCGAGCGGCGACGCGCGAACTGAGCCGGCGGGCGAGCTCGGGGACGATTTCGGTGGCCACGGCGGGCAAGAGTGGTGAGATTTCGTTGAATGCACGCGCGTTGACGCGGGAGGATGCATCGGCAAAGTTGAAATCTCGAACATCGAATTGGACTTCGTCACTTCGCTTGCCGCGAAGAAGGAAATTCAAGAGCTTGGTCGTGCTCGCGAGCGTCTCCTTGTCCGCGTTCGTCATCTTCGGTGACAGCGGCACGAAGCTCGGGAAACCAGGTAAGAACACGGGGATGCTGGTGTTTTGGAGCCCAAACGCGGTTAAGAGCCGGATGGCGTTATCTCGACTCAACGCATCGATCCCCTTGACGGCTTCATCGAGTAAGAACTCCCGGAAGAAGGAGCCGTCGGCGGAGAGGACGAATTGCAGCGCGTCGCGCGTCGCCTTTTCCTCAGCCGTCGCTGGCGCTGGAGCGTTCAGCGCCAAACGCGGGCTCGCCGCTTGTTTCGTCGGGTCACCTTGCGACATCACGCTCGCCGCGCGGAACGTTTCCAACGCTTCGAGGAGATCAATCATTCTGTCGGCGTCGAAGACTTCTTTTTTGCCGTACACCATGTAACGAAGCGCCTCGCGAAGACGCGGAGAGTCGTCCGTTAACAATCGCTTAGCGATGTACGGATACGCTTCGTCGACGAGCGCAAACTCAGGGTTGCCCACGAGCGCGATACCCTCCAACACGCCGATGGCTCGAATGATGAGCGCAAAGTACGGCGGGATGCGGAACGGGTAATCGAACGTGATTTGCGCCAAATCCGCCGCCAACTCTTGGAAGTTGATGTTTTTCGCCCCACCACCCTCGAGCGCTTGGTCGAACACGCGACCGAGGACGGGTAGGATCGGTCGTAAATCCGTGCCTTCGGGAATGAAATCGAGGGTGACGAAATCCTTCACAATGGCTTCGTAGTCACGATGGATGAGATGCGAAATCGCCTCAATCATCCCGTACTTGATGTTGTCGTCGATGTCCGTCATCAGACCAAAATCGAGAATCGCGAGTCGTCCATCGGGGGTGCGAATCAGGTTTCCAGGATGTGGATCTGCGTGGAAAAACCCGGTGTCTAGCAGTTGCTTCAAGTAGCAAATGACGCCGATGTTCACCAAGTCGCCCACGTCGTCCGCCGTGCTCTGCGAAAGTTTTTCACCCTCGAGCCATTCGGAGGTGATGACTTTACGGCGCGTATACTTGGCGAAAGTCTTAGGAACGACGACTTGCGGCAAATCCTTGGCGATGCTCGCCGCGAATTTGGTTTGATTTTCGCCTTCGAGGTTGTAATCGAGCTCTTCGAAGAAACGCGCAGCCCACTCGTCGAGCAAGCCGACGACATCCGTCGTGATGGCGGGAAACCGCTTCAGGAACATTCCAATTTTTCTCAAAACGTACAAATCAACCGAGACCGTCTCCAACACTGCCGGTCGCTGCACCTTGACGGCGACGATGTCGCCAGTCTCCTTGAGCACGCCTTTGTACACTTGTCCGAGCGACGCCGCGGCGACGGGTTCGGGACCGAGCTCGGTGTAGACGTCTTGCCACTTGCATCCGAGTTCATCCTCGAGTGTGGCGAACGCCAATCCGTTATCGAAACTCGGAACCTTATCGCAAAGCTTTTGCAACTCATTCATCGCCGCCGGGGTCAAAATGTCTGGACGAATGGACAACGCCTGACCCAACTTGATGTACGCCGGTCCGAGCGACGTGACGATTTCTCTCAACTGAATCGCCCGCTTCACCGCGTTCTTCTCCACGCTCTTCGTCACGAAATCACTGATGATGCCCGTGATGAAAGAGCCACCGATCGTGGATAACTGTGCCACGCGCTGCGCCACCGCCGCGGGACGTCTCGACCAATAATTCGCGATGAGCTCTGGGTCGTAATACAACGGCAGCTCGTCCCCGAGCTCGTCGTTCTTCAATTTGTCCACGTCCACCACCTTCATCTGCACCCCATCCGCGGCGAAATCGCTCGCATCGATGTTCGTTCCTCGCAATCCAGCCATGAGCACGCTCAAATCCTCATCCTCTTCCATCTGTCTCCGCACGTCGCTCATCTGTTTCTTCATATCCGCCACGGACGACGACGACGACGACGACGATTGCGTCGCCCCGCGTCGCCCGCCCTCCGCGCCTTCCCGCGCCGTCTCCACCTCCGGTTCCCGTATCGCTCGCGTTCGCGCGTCTCGCGTCGTCGTCCGTCTTCCTCGCGCGCCGTCCGCGCCGTCGCGCGTCGCCCCGTCGCCCCGTCCCGCGCGCGTCGACGTCGATGCGCGCGCGCGCGTCTCTCTCGCGCCCGCCGCGCGCGCGCGTCGCCCGATCGCGCGCGTCGTCGACGGCGTCGTCGCCATCGTCGTCGTCGCCATCGTCGCCATCGTCGTCGTCACCGCGTCGTCGTCTCCCTCGTCGTCTCCCTCGTCGTCGTCGCGCGGTGTGCCGTCGCCGCGGGACCGCGGGACCGACGGACGGCGGAGACGCGCGCGCGATGCAGGCGCGATGCTGGCGCGGCCTGCGCGTTTACCGTCCGACTGTTTGCGCGTGCGATCGAACGTGGACGAAAATACCGTATTGAAGCGCCCATCGCGCGATGTCGCGCGTCGATCGGCGATCGCGCAATCGCGTCGGTCGACCGCGCGTCCGCCCGACGCGACGCCGGCCGCGTCGGGCGCGTCGGACGCGCGCGCGCGATTCGACGCGACCGCGACGCGCGCGATTCGACGCCGGGGGGGGGCGTCGAGGCGACGACGCGACCGCGACCGCGACCGCGACGACGACCGCGACGACGACCGCGACCGCGACGCGACGCGACGACGCGCGACCGACGCGCGCGCGATTCGCGTCGCGCGACGCGATTGCGCGAATCGCATCGACCGCTCGAGACGAAACGAAACGAAACGACGACGACGCGGTCGCGCGGTCGAAGACGGACGACGGACGACGCCGAACGGTGCGACGAGATCGACGGTCGCGCGTGACGGGGGCTCGAGATGCGGGCGACGTCGTGCGCCGCGGCGGGCACGAGTGGGACGTCGAGCGAGAGACGCGCGACGGGGACGCGGCGAACGCGAGGAGCGAGTCGAAGGTGCGGATGCGGGACGACGACGACGAAGACGACGATGCGCCCGCGCACGCCCACGCGCACGCGCGCGGTGGCGCCGAAACCGAACGACGATCCCGAAACCGCCACGGGTTGGGAACACATCACGCCAGAGTTTTTGTGGAACACCGAGCTCGCGAGACGGGTTCGGTACTTGGACGAATTCGAGCGCGCGGAGGTGCGAGACGCGCTGGAAGTGGCGTTCAACGCGCACGATGGACAAGCTCGAAAGAGCGGGGAGCCGTACATCACGCATCCGGTTGCCGTGGCGGCCATCTTGGCGGAGATGGAACTCGACCACGAGAGTCTCGTCGCGGGTTTGTTGCACGACACGGTGGAGGACACGGACGCGGTGACGTTTGAATCGCTCGAGAAGCGCTACGGCACCGCAGTGCGAAGGATCGTCGAGGGTGAGACCAAGGTGAGTAAGGTGAGTTCGTCGCTGAGCAAAGAGTCGCAGCAGATCAACGGAACTTCTGCGGAGGACGTCAAGTCGGAGGATTTGGCGCAAATGTTTCTCGCCATGACGGAGGAAGTTCGCATCATCATCGTCAAGCTCGCCGATCGCTTGCATAACATGCGCACGCTGGAAGGTTTGAAGCCGGAGAAGCGAGTGAAGATCGCAAACGAGACGTTACTCGTTTTCGCGCCCCTGGCCAAGCTTCTCGGGATGTACAAGGTTAAGAATGAATTGGAGGATTTGTCCTTTCGGTACGCCAACCCGGACGCGTACGCGGAGATGTCGCGACGTTGCGACGAGCTGAGCAAACAGCAAGAGAGTGTGATCCAAAGGGCAGCGGTCACATTGCAAGAAACAATGCAAGGCGACGATTTCTTGCGCGGGAACACGGTGGGTGTGACGATTCAAGCCAAGGCTAAAGAGTTGTATGGTTTGCACCGCAAATTAAGCGCCGGCGGGAGACGAAGCGGAAGCGCCTTGAACGGGGACTCAAAGAACATCGATGACATTTTCGAAGTAGCTCAGCTTCGTGTCATTTTGCACGACACCGGAGCCATGGCCGGTATGACCGGCGAAGCGCGCAGATTACAAGCGAGTAGAGTGTGTTATCACGTCCTCGGCATTGTTCATGCGATGTGGCCGCCTGTTCCGGGCAACATGAAGGACTACATTGCGACGCCGAAATTGAACGGCTACAAGGCTCTGCACACGGTGATTTTACCCATCAGTCCAGATGATGCAAATCCTACCGGTGGTATCGAAGAAACTCCCGTGTTCCCGATGGAGATTATGATTCGCACCGAGGCGATGCACATCTTGGCTGAAAACGGCATCGCCGCCGACGCGGAGATTCGGCAGCAGTGGCGCGCGGGCGCGCGCAGGACGAGCCGTGCGCTCCGCGCGCGCAGGCGCGCGGAATTGCGTTACGCCGCGAGTCAAGAAGGTCGAGACGTGGACTTGAAGGCGTTGGAAAGGGAGGAGGCGCTCGACATGGCGGCGGCGGCGGCGGACAAAGGCACCGAGGAAAACGTCGACGCGTCGTTGCGGCAAGTGGCTTGGTTGAAAAACATACAGTCTTGGCAAAAAGAATTCATTGACGTTTTGAGCGCGCGTGAATTCGTAGACACGATCACGTCCGATCTACTCGGCCGTCGTGTGTTCGTTTTCACTCCGAAAGGGCAAGTCACCAACTTGCCTCACGGCGCCACGGTGGTCGACTACGCGTTTTACACGGGAGAAACGGGAATGCTCATGGAGTACGCCAAGGTGAATGGAGTGCAGGTGGAATTTGATCACGTGCTCACAAACGCCGAGGTTGTTGAGATTTTCAACGAAGGAAAAGAGTTACCCGCGCACGTAATGCTGCGGCGGTTGCGAAAATTAAGACTCAACGCGTCGACTCGCTCGGCGCGGGCAAAAATCCAGAAGCAGCTCGCCCGCCTGGGAAGTGGCGATATCAAAGAGTTGCGCGAGTCTTTGCAAGTCGAAGCCCTCACCCTGTGTGGGGAGTCGATTCCAGACAATCTCGGCCCAGGCCCTCGCACGGTGACGTATTGCGCATACATGTTTGAGCTCGTCGCCGCCGATCGTACGGGATTGCTCGCGACGGTGAGCGCCGCCATCACGAAGAGTGGTGCCAACATCGATTCATACACCGGGGTGAAGGTTGCCGATGACTGCTTCAAAATGAGCTTTGCCATTCACTTCGACGACAACGAGCTTCGCAACGGCGCGAGTTTGAAGAGCTTGGATGAAAATTTGAGTCGTCTGTTCACCGAAGTCACGTCGTTCAAGGGCGTCGCGAGCGGGTCTTTGTATTGCGACGTCGACGCCGCGGTGCGCGCCGCAGGGCAGGAATGAAATCGCGCAGATTCAGCATCATCGCAAAAATTAGCCATTGACGACTTTGTAACGCGGCGAACAAAGCATAACTTAAGCGCGCCGCAGGAGCGAGCGCCGAAGGAACGACGACAACCCCACCGCCCATCACTTTGCGACGCTCGACGCCCGTGCGAACGCCTTTGCGACGCTCGATCGCGGAGGAGACGAACATAAACGTTCGCGCGCGCGCAATCATCATGGCGAAACCGCCCGCGCGCTCGAGCGCGTCAAAGAAATCGACGAAATCCACAACCAAAAACGCTTCGGCGGCGGCGGCGGCGACGGCTGGCGCGAACGATGCCTCGCGCGTGGACGTCGATCAAGTGCGCAAGGCGATCGAAGCACTGGCGACGCACATAGAGAAGGTTGCGAGCGAAAAACCCCAGAGCGCTCTGTTCGAAGACGAGGCCGAGACGTTCAGCGCGCTCATCTCGCTGCGAAGGACACCCAAGGAGGCGACGAGCGCGCGACTGGTGCCGGTGCCGATTCCGCACCCGTTGCTCGATCTCGCCAGCGCGGAGTTGTGCTTGATCGTGAAGGATCATCAGGGCGAAGGACATAAGGAGGCGAAGAAGCGCGTGGCGGAGATGGCCAAGTGCGGGGTTGCAAAAGTGTTGGGGATATCCAAGTTGAAGGCAAACTACAAGGCGCACGAGCAAAAGCGCAAGCTGTGCGACTCGTACGACATGTTCTTAGCCGATGATCGCGTGTTGCCTCTGTTGCCCAAGTTACTGGGTAAGAATTTCTTCAAAAAGAAGAAGCAGCCGGTGGCGGTCGATTTAACTAAAAAGGATTGGGTGGCTCAGATTCAGCGCGCCGTCGGCGCGACGTACTTGCACGTCTCCGGAGGCACGTGCGTCAACGTCAAAGTCGGCAAGAGCACGATGGAAGTGGACGAAATCGTAGAAAACACCATGGCGGCGATCGAAGGAGCGGTAAGCAAGATTCCGCGAAGGTGGGGGAACATCCAGAGCATCTACATCAAGACGCCAGATTCCGTGGCGTTACCCGTGTACGTCGCGCCGCCGGAGTGAGTTTCGTGAACGTTTTAGCAGACTGTAACTTCTATATTACACGTGAAGAAATCTACCACGCGTATTGTATCGCATCGTATCGTGTCGCCGCGCGCGTTTGTTTCATCCCTGCGCATATCTCTGTGAACGCGCGCGTCGTCAGTCGTTTCGTCTTTCAGACGTGCTCCGCCGAACGTACCTTGGTCCACTCTTGAGCCGTCTTGTCGTGATTTTCCTTATCTTGCAAGAACTGCTGCGCGATGCTGCCGACGAGAGGATCGTGCGGGTTCGCATCCGTCAGTAACGAGCAAATGGACAGAAGAACCTTGGAAATTGTCAGCGCGGGCGACCACTGTTCCTTCAAAATGTCCAAACAAATTTGTCCAGAGCTATTGACGTTGCAGTGATAGATTCGCGTGCGGAACGTCACTTTGGGCGGCTTGAATGGATAATCGGTCGGGAATTGAATGTCGAGAAAAAATACACCCCCATTATACGGCGAACCTGCGTGATCGGCGCGAAACCGAGCGAGTTTGGTAAGTCGACCGCGCGTCGTTCGCGTCCTCGTTTTTTGAAATGCCCAACCAGGTGGTTGACGGGCGCAACAATCTTCATCCTTCACGCGAAACGTACCGCTCGGACCGACGATGGTCGACACCCACTCGTACAAGTTATCCCCCTTCGGTCCCGCGCTGCAGTTGGTCGGCGGTTCGAGCGATATTTCCGCCAACTCTTTCTGGATTCGCCGCGAGCTGCTCGACAGCGAGCTCTTCTTGTCGCTCATCGTCTACGGTGTCGTCTATCGATCGTCGTGCACACGGTCGAGGCGTTCGGGTGCGTGCGATCGGTCTACGGGTTTCTCGATCGACGCCTCACGCGTCGCCGTCTCGCCTCGTCTCGTCCTCGTCGTCGTCGCGTGGCGCGTCGTCGTCTGACGCGTCGGTCTCGAAAGTTCAAACGAACGAACGTCCGCGCGAATTTCGCCGCGCGCGAGGGTTTACGAGTGCTTTACGGGTGCTTGTTGAATAAACGTGGTTTTCTATATCGTGCGCGAATTTCTCCTAAATCGTATCGTGCGCAAATTTCTCCTAAATCGACTTGGCTTCCGCCATTGCCGAAGCCGTCGCCGCCGCAATCTCTCTCTCGGTACCGTTCGGCAAGTAGTAGTACTTGCCTTGGGCGTTTTGGGCGAGCTTCTCGGCGGTGCCAGACGAAAGGAACTTGTTTTCGGTGTCAATGACGAGCACCGACATACCGGCGGCGCCGATTCTCGCCGCCATGTCAGCCACTTCCTGTTCGAGCTCTTCGTTCGTGGGCTTCTTGGCGTCGGGGCCGAGATACTCCGGATCTCGTTGCGACTTGTTGATGGACACGTTGGCGCGACCGTCGGTGAGGCACACAATCATGACGCGTCCGACGTCTCCCGTGGACATGGCGTTGAGTCCGACGCGCGCCGCGACGGACAACCCGTGCGCTAAGGGGGAACCACCACCGCACGCCATGGTGTCGAGACGGTTTCTCGCCATCGCGATCGATCGCGACGGCGGCAAGAGCACTTCAGCTTCGTCACCTCGGAAAGGGACGATGGACACCATGTCGCGGCTTTGGTACGAGCTTTCCAAGATTGAAAGTGCGGCGCCCTTCGCGCCTTGCATTCTGTTCAACGCCATCGAACCGGAGGCATCGACGAGGAAAATGACCAATGCACCGGATTTACGCGCGAGCTTCTTCGCTCGCATGTCACCCTTTTCAACGTAAACCTTCTTCTTCTCCGCGTTGGGATCGCGCTCGCGTCGAGCGCGTTGGTACGGAGCAGCGGCGCGCAACGTCGCGTCAACCGCCAAACGAATCGTCTTACCCTTGGGTAAAATGGGCTTAATATAGCGACCACGATCGGTGGAGAAGATGACGCTCTTCGAACGACCGGAGCGGCCGCCTTGTCTGTTGGTTTGTTGCGCGAACTGAGTCACATCCTTGTCGAGGATGACGCCCTCGGCGTCAAAGATGAACTCCTCCGGAACGTCCGGAATATCGTCCTCTTCTTCCTCGTCTTCCTCGTTCTCTTCCTCGTTCTCTTCATCTTGGTCTTCGTCTTCCGCGTTATCTTGCGGCGGCGGCGGTGGCGGCGGCGGTTCCTGCATGTCGTCTTCATCCGGCGGCGGCGCGTCTTGCAAAATATCAGAGCGCGGTACGATAACCAATCGCACGGCTTCCTTCAAGTCGTCAGCGTTCACCTTGGATCGACCGTCGAGTGCGGCGAGTGCCTTGGCCGCCTTGACGGCGAAAAGTTCGGCGCGATGACCTTGAATCTGACCGCGAATGGACTCGCGCACCAAGTACTCGACTTGATCTTGCGAAATCGTGCAATCCTTCAACCACTCGCGCGCCAAGATAATGTTCGTCTTGATACCTTCCGTCGCCTCTTCCACGCTCTTCACCGAGTTTTCGGCCGCGTTTTGGAAGTTCATCGCTTGGCTCACCGCCTCGACGCGGTCCTCAAATGTCAACATCTGATCCGCCGAGAGCGTCACCGCGATGCGGTCCAACAGGTGCTCGCGAAGGTTACCCTCCTCCGGGTTAAACGTCGCGATCAAAAGCGGCTTACACGGGTGCTTGAGCGTGATGCCTTCGCGCTCGACGACGTTTTCACCCTCGGCAAGCACGGAAAGCAACAAGTTGGCGACCCCGTCGTCGAGGAGGTTGATTTCGTCGACATAAAGGATGCCCCTGTGCGCCTGCGCCAACAGCCCGGGTTGGAAAATCGTCTTCCCTTGCTTCATGGACTCTTCGATGTCGACCGTACCGATCAAACGATCTTCCGTCACTCCGAGCGGGAGCTGCACGAACGGCGCGTCGCGGATGATCGTCTCCACGTTCCCGTCGGCGTTCCTCGTTACCTTTTCGCTCAACCCCTCCTCCCACTCATCCGGCGTGGACGGGTCGGCGTTGCAATACGAATCCTTCACGCACTCGATCGGCGGTAACAGCGCGTGCAAACCGCGAGCCATGATGGATTTCGCCGTTCCTCGTCGTCCCGAGATCGCGATCCCTCCCAACGTCGGGTCGATCCCTCCCAAAAGCAGCGCCGACTTGATCTTTTCCTGCCCGATCACCGCCGCGAGCGGGAACGTCTGGCGCATGGTGCTCTCCTCCTTTTCGACCTTCATGTCTTGTTCCATCTGCATCACCTCCTTCATGCGCTGTTCGAGTTCGGACTCCGACGCTTCATCCGCCACCGCCGCGCGCACGACGCGTCGAGGCGTCGCGCGCGCGCGCGCCGCGCGCGCGCCCGCGCGCGAGGTCTTCGTCTGGCACACGCGAGACGCGGGACGCGCGGTGGCGGGCGTTCGCGCGAGCATGGCGCTTCGCTTCGATCAAGCGACGCACGTGTGCGTGTACGTCCGACAGCGCGCGCGGTCGCGAGCGTCGCGGTCTGCGACGCGCGACGACGACGACGACGACGACGCGCGACGATGGGTCGGGCGTTTGGATAAAATCGACGCGCTCGGGGAGGGAGAAATGTATCATCACGTATTATAAGTACATTTATGTCTATGTAAAATAATCAATCGTGTGATAACATGGTCTATCCAAGATTCCAACTACGCCGCGAGCCAGGTGCCGAGCAAGCCGTCGAGGACAATCTTCGAGTCTCTCTTCGCGAAGCCGGCGTCGCGGCCTCTTCTGCCCGCTTGTACGCAGGATGGACATCCTGACGCACAACCACAGCTTTTCAAAGTCTCCAGCGCCCGTCGCCACAATTCTTCGCAATTCTCAAACACCTTTTCGGCGATGCCGATGCCGCCCGGCGTCGTGTCGTATAAGAAAATACGCGCGGCGGCGGGTCCGGTTTCATTCGGGTTCGGGAGCTGCGTAGCACCGGCGACGTCTCTCGTATCACACATCGCGATACTCGCGACGAGTCCACCGCACACGTTCGCGACCCCATTCGTCGCTTCCCGGAGCGCGTCTGCTGCGACGCGGCGATTGACGACTTCATCGGGTAGATTGAAAAACACCGCTCGAGTGCGGTACTGCGCCGCAATCACGGGCGTCTTCCAAATCTCTTCGTGGAGCAATTTTCCAGTTTTATGATCACTCCTGGCGTACCCGAGTACTTTTTCAGAGACGACGATGTCGCCGAGATGGACACGCGTGGCGGCGCAATTCTTCGAAACCAATTCGCCGACGCCTTGCTCTGGGTCTGGCGCGAGAACTTCAACTTCCGTCCGTTCGCGCGTCTGCGTCGTTTCGAACTTTTCGTAAGGTGCCGCGTGCGCGATACGGTTTTCAATGTCGAGCCGCTGTACAATGAAAGCCTTCCGTCGAGCGATGAATACGCAACCCACGTACAGTCTCGCGAGAGCGCGATGGCCTTCAATTTCTTCAACCAACGACCCGCTAGGGGACTCGAGTAGTTTCCAAGCTTCGCCGCTCTGCACGCCGCGTAGCATGACAGATCTGTGCGGATATACGTTCGGCGCGCACTCGATCGTCTTTGTCGTTTTGTTGAAAACGCACGTGCGCGCCGACGTCGACGAGCCCAACGCGCGCTTAATGGCGAGATGCAAAGGCGCCTTGAAGTTTGGCGCAATCGACGTCATTCCCGGCGCCGCATCATCGCGACTCGCCGTGAACATGACTGCGTCATCACCTCGCAAATCAAGCGCGACTTCTTTCGCCGCGCACGGCAAATGTATCTCTAAAATTGCAGAATTGTGTGGGTCGACGAGCGCCTCTTCGCTCTGTCGCTCAAACAATTCACCAGGCCTGGTGACGTAGTGGTAGTCCAGAGGACGCTCGCACGCAATGACGATGGCGACAGATGCCCCTCGGCGACGTCCCGCACGACCAGCTTGCTGCCACATTGCCGATGCCGTTTCAGGAACTCCCACGTGCACGGTTGCGTCCAACGATCCGACGTCGATGCCCATCTCCAAAGCGCTCGTGCACACAAGCGCGCTGATTTCGCCGTTCTGCAAACGACGTTCTAGTTTTCTTCGTTCAATTTGATTGTATCCCGCTCGATAAGAGTCGACTTTTGAGGCCAATTCTGGGTTCTTTTTCGCTAAATTTGCTTTTGCGTCGCGCGAAACCGTCTCCGCCAACGTTCGCGCGCTGACGAAGACGAGACAGCGTATTTTGCTTCGCACTAAATCGGCAACGATATCTGCAGCTTCGGCATAGGGCGAACGACGCTGACGTTGCGTGCCCGAAGCATCCTCACCCGAAAGACTCGCAAGATTTGGTTGCTGAAACCACGTCGCCGCGCTCATCCCGCCCGCTTCCGACTCGGGCGGTTGCCACAAAATCATCGCCTTCTCACCACTCGGCGCGCCGGAGATATCCACGCACACTGGCGTGCGCGTCGTAAGGCGTCGGATGTGCTGAACTGGGTTAGAGATCGTCGCCGACGTACAGATGAACTCTGGTCTTGTCGTCGGGTCCCACGACGCGCACACGCGCAAAAGTCGCCGAAGAACGTTGGCGACGTGACTGCCACTCACGCCCGTGTGCGTGTGCGCCTCGTCCAAGACTATGTACCGCAACGACCCCCAAAACTTTTTACCCCACGTCCTGTGACCTGGAAGCATGGCGTGATGCAATGAATCGGGATTGGTCAAGATGATTTGCGTGCCTTGACTTTTAATCTGTTTCTTCGCCGCCTCGTCGGTGTCGCCGTCGCACACCGCCAACTTTGCGTCGGCGAGGCGCTCTAATCGTTTCATGTCGATGTCTGGAAAGTTCAACTTCATGAACTCTTTCTTCGCCTTCGCTGTCGCATCACCGTGCTTCTTCATCCGTTCATCGATTTCGTACTTGAACCCTTGCGCCGCTTGCACGACGCGGCGCATCTTGTGTAACTGGTCGTTCGCGAGAGCCTTCAACGGAAACATCAGCAGCGCCTTGGACTGCTTCGACCTTTCGTCCATGATCGCTTCGAAAATCGGCACCACGTAGCATATCGATTTCCCCGAAGCCGTGGGCGTCGAAACGACAACCGAGCGCCCCGAGCGCGCGGCTTTAATCGCCGCGCTTTGATGCGAATAGAGGCGCGTCGTTCCGCAACGAGCCAGTACCGCGGCGAGGGTGCCATCGACCTCAAAGTCCGGCGGTGATGTGTTGTCCTCTTCGCGTCGATCGAGCCATTTCACGCCCACGCACTGCGGTTTCGCCGACATGTTTGACACGAACGCGCGCACGTCGCCGTCTTCGACGAGCACGCGGGCCTTGGACTTTTTACCGCCCGTCGACTTTGTCGTTCCGCCGTACGATGTTTCGGGCGTCGACTCGCACGCGTTTGCGCTCGGTCGGGGCGTCAACACGCCGTCCGGTACCGCCGACACCTTCCTTTTCTTCGCAGCCTCGAACGCGATGTGAAAAATCTCGTCGTCGTCGTCGTCGTCGTCGTCGTCAAGACTTAACGGTCGTGTAGTCGTCGCGCCGTCGTCCACGCGAGCGCGAGAACGCGCATCGCCGTCGTCGTCGCCACCGCGCATCGTCGCCACCTCCCTAGCGGCGATCGACGCCGCCGGCGACGCGCGCGGGTGTGGCGCACCGTTGGCCCCGAGGATGTGGGTATAGTATTCTAGTATTCGCAAAAGCTACAGTACTTGCTACTTAGTTACTACCTAGTCAATTAGTCCGCGACTAGTTCGCGATCAGCTCAGAAAATCCTAGTCACTTTTTCCGCCGCGCCGCTCCCTTGAACCTCGGTCTACCTTTGTCGTATTTCCGTTCCGGTTTTGTCGTGGTTTGCTTCCGCGCCGTCGCGTACGTCACTTTCATTGCCCGTCCACCGACGAGTTCTTCTCCGTCTCTTAGCAACGCACGCTCTAAATCGCCATCACTAGCGAATTCAATGTGCGCGTAGCCACGGAAATCGCCGGTTTCCTTGTCCACACCCATGCGAACATCCGTAATAGCGCCGTCGCTTGGAGAAAACGTTTCTCTAAGAATGTCCTCGGTGACGCTGTAATCCAAGTTTGCCACAAAGGCGATGTGTTGACCTTCAACTTTACCCACATTAAGCTTAGGTTTGGGCGCTTCAGGTGTTTTTGGCTCGTACGGTTTCACGACGAGTACCATTCCGTCCCATTCGGTGTCGTGCCATCGCAAAGCCTCGTTCGCGATGTTCGCCGAGGCGAAGGTGACTATTGCGATACCGCGGAAACGCCCGGTATCCGGAAAAGTCATGCAATCGACGCTTTCGACGGTGAGCGTATCATCCATGAATGCCTCTTCGATGTCTTCTTCTGTCTTGCTGAAGGGAATACCGCCTACGAAGACTTGTCGGGCTCGCAGCTCGCGTTCTTCGGCCGTCAAGGCTCGGTCGTCGTTTGGCTTCTTCGGCGCCTCTTCGTCTAAGCTAGAAGATGATGATGAACTCGACGAAGATGAGCTTTCACCGCTCGAAGAAGCAGACTCGCTCTCGCTCTCGCTCTCGCTCTCGCTCTCGTCGTCAGCTTTTGCCGCAGCGACTTTCTTCGCTCTTCGCTCTTCGTTCTTCGCCTCAGCCGTGGGCTCTTCTGCCACCTTCTCGCTCCTCTTCTTTTTTCTCGCCTCAATCGCTTCGGCTAGTTTCTCGCGTTTCGTCATCTTTCGCTTCCGTTCCGGAGCGGGAGCATCCTTCTCTGCTTGCGTCGCGCAGCACTCGGCGCACGCGCTCCTCGCCTTGCGAAGCTGTCGAGGCGGAAACGCTCGAAGGGGTAACGACCTTGCGCAAAGCTTGCACGCGCGCACGCGCGACGCGTCTGCGTCATTCACGTTCACATCGTCGACGTCCTCATCGTCTGCATTCGCGAGCGCCCGCGACGCCGCGTCTCTCGCGCGCTTCGCCGCCCGCTTACGAGCCGCTCGCGCAGCCTTGCCCTCGACGACGTCGCGCGGCGCGGGCGTGCGCGCGCGCGCGGGCGCGTCTCCATCTTCGCGATCGTCATCGCTTTCGTCGTCCGAATCCGGTTTTTTCACCGCGCTCGCGCGCGTCATAGACGCGAAGACGCGACTCGCACTGCCGCCGCCGGGACGGAATGCCGCGCTCGACAGCTTTCAGTGTCGGTCGCGCGCGTCCGTGGACGCATGGTGGTGAGTTTTCGAGACGCCGACGCGTCGACGACGCGCGCGTTCAAGCGCGCGAAGCGCGCGCTGGAGCAATGCGCGACGGCGAGCTCGTCCGCGCGCGCGTTCGTGAGCCCGGGCGAACGCATCCCAGGGATCGATTCGTCTGAAGGTTTCTTGCGAGGACACGGCACGCGACCGATCGCAGAGGACAATGGAACCGACGGTGACGGCGACGGTGATCGTGGATTAGTGGCCACGACCGCGGGCGTGGTTGAACGCGTGAATAAACTCGTCTCAGTGCGAGCGTTGAAAGCGCGCTACGCGCCAGAAACGGGTGACGTCGTGCTTGGGCGCGTGAAAGAGATATCTGGTAAGCGTTGGATTTTAGACGTGAACGCGCGACAGAATGGGGTATTGCAGCTCAGTGCGGTGCATTTGCCCGGGAACGTGCAGAGACGACGGAACGATGTGGACGAGTTGAACATGCGCATGCTGTACGCCGAAGACGACGTCGTGAGCGCCGAAGTGCAGAGCGTGTACGCCGATGGCGCCGCCGCGCTGCACACGCGAAGCTTGAAGTACGGTTGCTTGAAGAATGGTCAGCTCGTGCGAGTGACTGCGAATTTAGTGCGCCGATTGCCTCAGCATTTTCACAGGCTTAAGATGGACGAGTTTCACGACGGCGTCGCCGCTGAAGTGAACGACGTGGAAATCTTACTCGGGTGCAACGGTTTCATTTGGGTTGGTGCGCCGAGCGGCGCCACCGCACCGCGCGAGTCGGAGATTCGCCGCGAGCCGAGTGATGTCGTGGACGAGCTGCGCGAGCTTCACGGCGATGAAGTGTCTCCGGTTCAACGCGAAAATATATCCCGCGTGGCAAATTCAGTGCGCGCGCTCGCCGAGCTGTTCCTTCCCATCTCGCCGCCGGCAGTCATGGATGTTTTTAAAGCGTCGCGCGAGTGTGGGGTGGCGGTGAGGGATATGCTGAGCCAAGGATTCTTAACTCGTATCCTCGAGCGAGAATTCGAAAAGCGCGTCGCCGACTGAATATCAACGAATGGAAAACAATCGATCGAGAGACCGCTAGCGCAAATATTCGTGTTTGTGATGCATAGTTATATCTCCTACGCGAGTCCTACGCGAGACCTACGCGAGCGACAAATTCTTTGCCAATCCGACGATGTATCTAGTGCCTACGCGAGCCCTACGCGAGCCCTACGCGAGCGACAAATTCTTTGCCAATCCGACGATGTCGCCGAACACCCCGGCAGCCGTGACCGCGGCGCCGGCGCCAGGACCTCGAACGATCAACGGGGTCGATCCTCCCGTGGGACCGTAACGCGCCGTTTTGATTTCGAAAATATTATCAGCGCCCGAAAGCGTAGCGAAGGGATGCGCCTTGGCGAATTCCACAAGACGAACTGATGCCGAGCGCGCCTTGACGTCGACGTGACCGACGAAGCGAAGAACGCATCCTTTCTTCGAAGCGTTCGCCGCGGCCTGAGCCATCGCCGCGTCATTTTCAGCGTACCGTTCGAGAAATTCATCCGCGGAGCACGACGCAAGCTCGGAGGGTACCATTGATTGCACCACGACGTCGTCCAGGCTGAGCGCGACGCCGCACTCGCGCGCGGCGATGACGACTTTTCTCGCGACGTCTAAACCGTTGAGATCCTCGCGTGGGTCCGGTTCGGTGTACCCAGCCGCCTTTGCGAGCGCTACGGTCTCCGAAAATGCGCTTTCGCCGTCCCAAGTGTTGAATAAGAAGCTCATCGTTCCAGAAAAAATGCCTTGCACGGATTCGATTTCGTCTCCCGTCGCGACGAGCGTTCGGAGCGTACTGACGATGGGTAAACCGGCGCCAATCGTCGCTTCGACAAACCACTTCCCTCCTCCATTTTTAGTCGCGTCCATGCACCGAGTGTAATACTCGAGATTGCCGCTATTTACCTTTTTGTTGCACGTCACCACATGCCAGCGACGCTCGAGCCACGGGGCGTACAACGCCGACACGTCTTCGCTCGACGTGGCGTCCACAACACACACGGTGGCGTTTGGCGAGGAGCAGCACTGCATGATTTCATCGTCGCTCGGCACTCGTCTGTCCGCGCTCTCGCGAACGACGCTTTCTTTCTGCTCGCCCTCGCACGCGATGATTTTGGTTGACGAACAAAAGCCGACGAGCTTGATGTTCGCGCGCGACGCCGCGTTCGCGCGCAGCTGCGTCACCAACGCCGATCCCACCAGACCGGTGCCTCCGCACACGAAAACTTCGACGCGATCGCTCATGTAAAATTTCGGGCGTCGGTGAGTGGCGAGCGCGTCGCCTTGTGGGCGAAGCGCCGCGCCCTGGGCGCGGCGACGGAACGACTTCGCGGCGAGGTAGCGCGTGACCGCGACGAGCACGCTCATAAGACTATATTTTATTACGGCGACAGCTACGAACGTGTCTACGGTTGTTCGAGCGCCGGCGCCGGCGCCGGCACGGAGCCTCGGATGCGCATGGAGAGTTTCGGATGCTTGAGCGCGGCTTTCTGCGCGGCGGCGACGATGGCTGGATCCGACCACGTGCCAATCCTCTTGATGAGCTTTTTCGTGTAGCACGAGCGATAAATCGCCCACTGGATGATGCACAGCGCTACGCCGACGGCGATGGCGACGCCGGCGACCACGTCTTTCTGCAGAGGGCAGCAGTCGTAATATTTATCGGCGATGCACACCGACTTCCCCGCGATGCCGCAGTAGTTATTGCTAGCGCTCGCGATGCACTGCTGAAACGGGAACCGAATCGTCAGCTGCTCGACGTCGCACCAACGATTCGCCGTGTCTGCCTTCGTGAACACGGGGGCGCAACCGCTGTTCCTTCCCTTTTTATACGACGAAGTCGTTCGCATAGCCTCCGTCGCGGTGTTCAAGCACGCCGTGCCGATCACCGAGCTGCCTTCAGTCTTCACCCGGCTCCAGTACCCGAACGCGTTGTAAAAGTCCGCCGGCGAGGACGCACCGACGCCGGTCGGCGTCGTCGCGCTACCGCACGCGGTCGGACAGACTCCATCGATCGCGTCGGCCCACGCGGCGCACTCGCTGCACGTCCGACACGTGCCCGTCGCCCCCCAGTTCGCGACGGAGGCGCAGTACTGCGCGCTGCTCGACGTGCACCCCGCGTGCGCCGTGCAGTTCGGCATGGTCGATCGATCGACGCGCGACGTCGTGTGCGCACGCGTTGCCGCGCTCGGCGGTGCCAGCGCACGCGGATCGCCGTCCCGCGCGCGTCGACCGCACACGCGAGCGGCGAATCAGCGCGGACGGCGTCGACCGCATCGCGGCGCGCGCTCGTCGTCGACGCGCGCCGATGACGCGCTTCGCCGCGTCGCAGACGAAGACGCGGTCGACGACCATGACGCGATCACCGCGTCACCGCGTCACCGCGTCAAAGTCGACTCGAACTCGCGCGCTCTTCGCGCTCGTCTCGGTGCTGTCGGCGATGATCGGTGCGGTAGGAGCGAGCGTGATTCAAGCGGCGACGCCGGCCGTGATCGAGAACGTCGCTGTGAGTAACGAGGGTGAGCGCGTGACGTTCGCCGCGACGACGCGCGGGGCGACGTACTCGTTGGCGCTTCGACGCGATTCCGAGATCGCGGCGGATGCGCGGGTCAGAGCTTGGGGAGAAGCAGTCGGGGTTGAAAGCATCGACGCGGCCGAGCGCCTGGAAGCGCTCCGCCGATGTTCCTACGAAGGCACGGCGACGGACGCCGGCGGAGCCACCGTTCGCGCATTCGGGACGGTGTGTCACGGACGTTTGCGCGTCGTCGTCGTGCAGACAAATAATGATCTGTTGACAATTCGGGGAGAGCTATGGGATGGGGCCTCACTCGAGGCGCACCCCACGATCGGTCGCATGCTCGGGGTGGAGGAGATCGACGTCGCCGCCGCGACGAACGGCGAGTCGTGGAGTCTGACAGACGAACTTGAGCAGCTGCAAGCGAACTCGACAGACCGCGATCTCATACTTCCGGACCAGCCCATCGTCTCTGTGGACGGCGACGTCGCCTACGCTTCTTCGAACGCCAGTTCCAGGAAACTCCTCGTATCGAGCGAGAATGTGGTCGAACTCGTGTTTTGGGCGTCGAGGGACCGCATGCAAACGATGAGTAATAACGTCGACGCGTTCATCGAAGAGAGTATTTTGCACGTCAAGGTGATGCAAACGGTTTACGACAACACTGCCTTTAGCCCGCGCCTGCGGTTCGTGTTGAAGCAATTCCTCTACACGGCTTCCGGTCAGACGGATCCGTGGGGCTTGTACGCCCACGGAGATCCTCATCCCAGGGATCTCCTCAGCATGTTGGGAGGCGTGAAGGATTGGGTCACGAATAATAATCCTTCTCAGTTGAGCGGCTTTAGTTGGGACTCTTTGATCGTCACTACGAAACGCGACGAGAGCGTCTCGGGAGCAGTCGGCTGGGCTTATCTTGGAACGGTTTGCACCAGTCGCAGTATAAGCGTTAACGCCGTCACGACAGGCGCTGTTCTAAACTCTGCTTTGATCATCTCTCACGAGTTCGGACATACGCTTGGCTTTGCGCACGATGGCAGCTCAAGTCAGGGTACATCGTCCTGCGATGAAACTACGCACGTCATGGGACCGATTCTTGGCGGCAACGAAGAGATGTTCTCACCGTGTTCGATTCAACAATACGATTCAAAGACGTTTCGTTCCGGCTCGACTGTGTATGCTGTCGATCACTCGTGCATGTCTTTGGCTGCCACGGGAGAACTCTGCGGCAACGGCGTCCGTGAAGCTGGCGAAGACTGCGACTGCTATGGCAACGACTGTAGTAATGGTATTGATCCCGGATGTAACGGGGCAACGTGCCAGTTCACAAGCAGCTCGATTGTGTGCTCAAAATTACACGACAAGTGCTGCGATAGTGCGCAAACTGGACCTGCCGCAGCTGGAACGATGTGTCGCGCTTCTGTCGAAGGATCCTTCAACATTCCTTGCGACGTTGCGGAAACGTGCGATGGAAGCTCCGTATCTTGTCCCGCGGACGCCGCCCTGGGCAACGGGGCAACGTGCGAAGACGACCAGGGCGATGTGGGCACGTGCTTCGATGGTTTGTGCGCGAATCGAGATAAGGAGTGCAACTCAGCCGGTGGGTCGTATTACGGCGGCAAGTGGTGCACCGCAGCTTGTGCTAGCCAATTCGCTTACTACAGCCCGGCGCCGTTCCACACATTCGATGCAGACGTTTGCACTGAAAAGTTATACTGTACGGATGTTCGAAACTCGTGCAGCGTCGGCGCTCTCTGGAGCTTCTCGGGTAGGACGCGCAGAAGTAACGGCTTTCCGTGTTCGACGGCCGCCGGAGATGGATCTTTCCCGAAAATCTGTTATAACGGCGCCTGCACTGTCACGTCTAGCGTGCCTGTGTCAACGAAGCCGACGCCGGGTTCGACGCCGGCGCCATCGCCACCGCCGCCATCGCCACCTCCACCGTCGCCACCACCACCATTGGCAGGGACGCCGAGTCCACCACCATCGCCACCGCCGACTGCCGTAACCACGGCGCCAGAAACAAACACCGGCGACGTGTATCCTCCACCCCCAGTGAGCTCTAACGGAGGTGACGTCTCAACTACCGGGACTGTCAAGTTCTTATTCGCGCGCATCAAACTGACTGGATACGTCGGCGCTGACTTCAACATCGCAAACCGCGCCGCGTTGAAGGTTGGTCTCGCGAGTTATTTAAACCTTGCTTCCGGTGCCCTCGGCGTTTCATTTCTCGACGCCAACGACGCGCGTCGAAGGAAGTTACTCGTTGCGTCCGCAGCCTCGGTGGACGTCAAGATTTTGATGACGGCATCGGACTCGCAGTCGAGCGTCGTCACCGCTCTGGATACATCCGTTGGCGCTACGGCGACCGCGATGACGACGAGTTTGTCGCAGATGTTGCCTCTGTTGACGCAAGTCGACGTAATTCAAACCACACCGAGCGAAACCGGCATCGACGAAAATTACGGACCACAGTCAAAGGAAGAAGTGGAAGTGGAGAAGTTCGGTTACGGAATTATCATCGGTTTGATCATCGTAATCCTTGTGACCCCTGCGCTGTTGTTCATCGTCGGCATCACGCTCGGTCCGACGAGCAGGCTCGGTCGCGTAATGATGGTTCTCATCGGCGAAGAGAAGTACACTGCATTCCGAGCGGCGTGCTGCGCGCCAATGCCAGAAGCACAAACGAGACATGGTATTTTCGGAGCCCGGAAAGTGATGGCGCCCGCACCACGCGAGGCTCCACGGTTCGAACTCCCTTTCATAGCGCCTCGCCCACCGAAGATCACCGTGAAGCGGCGCCTGTTCGGTCGCTAAAGCGACGAGAGTTGACACTCGACGCTTGTCTGCCGTTCATTCGGACAAAACCGTTGAGTGTTTCGAATGAAATAATATTAGTGCAGCACCATTTTCAAGCTTTTTTTCTGTCGTGCGTTTTTCCCGGTCGTTCTTTCGGCACTGCGCGTCGCTCGTTGCCGTCCATGGTGACGAAGGCCGGGCCGCCCGACCCGTGCGACCAATCGTCGTCGTCCGCGTCGTCGTCGGCGTCGTCGTCCTGCTTTGAAATTCTCGGCCTCGACGGCGCGGCGGCGGACGTCACGCGCGAGGATGTCCGACGGGCGTTTCGAAAACGCCTCGTGCGCGCACATCCCGATCGCAACAGCGGGTGCTCGCGCGCGTACGACGCGTTGTGCGCGGCGCGAGACGCGGCGTACGACGTGGTTGATCGTAAGGACTTGTTAGCGTGCGCGGCGAGGTACGATTGGCGGGCATCGATGCGGAAAGACGAACGGGCGAAGAAACGCGAGGCGGGCGTGGCGAAGCGCGCGGAGCTGAAGACGACGCCGACGAGTCCGCGTCGACGTTCGGCGGTGAATACATCTTCGTCTTCGATAAACAAGACGAAATTCGGCCCACACGAATCGCGCGTGACGGTGATGACGGCGCGAGACGATGGTGTGGTGGCGACGGGCGAGGCGAGCGGACGCGTCAGCGTCTGGCGAGCCGACGGCGCGCGCGTCGACTCGTGCGACGCGCCGTCGACGACGGACAAAACGAACGATGCGGTATCTATATTGCAATTTAATCGTCATCATGGACTGGTGGCGACGTACGTGACGAGTAAGCCGAGGTTTTGGACCGTCGACTGCGACACGATGTCCGCCGCCGCCGCGACGGAGGTGGACGCACACTCGCGAAGAATAACCGCCGCGAAGTGGTTTGAAGGCGTCGAAGGCGCCGAGATTTGTGACGTCTTGGTCACCACAGCTTTAGATGGCACGGTATTCGTGCAAACGTTTTTCGACGGCGCGCTCGGTCCCTCGGCGCTCGCGTCACGCGATGGATTTCGCGCCATCAAAGCCGTCGACGCGCTCGCGACGAGCGCCGACGGCGGCGCGTTCGTTGTCACGGACGTCGTCGGAAATTTCAAACTCTGGCGCGTTCGTCTAGAAAATTCGAAAACATCGCTTACTGTGGAGCCAATCACGAACATCGTGACTTGGAATGGGTTCGGCGGCGTGTGCTTTGCTCGCTTGGCGCGCTCGCCGATTGCGCCCGACTCGCTTCGATTACTTACAACGTTCGCCGATGCGAGCGCGAGACAGTCGCGCGTGTTGGAGTGGTCGGTACCGCATCTCGAAAACGGTGCGGTCGCAGACGTGCGTGGGTACGTCGGCGCAATACCGAGCGCGAATGGAGTCATACGAGGCGTGGCGAGCGATTTTCTCACCATCGCTCGCTCGAAGGAAGACGACGACGACGACAACGATGACGACGACGACGACGACGAGATGTACCTCCTCGCCGCCAACGACTTGATTTTCGCCGTCGATGCGCGCGCTCGGTGCGTACTATATACCATGGACTCCGCGCACTGTCGCGCGCTTCATCCATCGACGACAATTCCCGG